>Ga0163144_10003498_pt1 | contig 35741 bp, 30 predicted proteins | sample OliLak19BULKMAT1_FD_123175 | JGI IMG/M metagenome (GOLD analysis project Ga0163144, IMG submission 123175) | Freshwater microbial mat bacterial communities from Lake Vanda, McMurdo Dry Valleys, Antarctica - Oligotrophic Lake LV.19.BULKMAT1 | ecosystem: Environmental > Aquatic > Freshwater >...
GTCGGCTGCTCGCCGCGGGCCATGACGACCTTGCCGGTGCGGACGGTTTCGATGATCTCATATTGGGAGAACATCGCCACCGCGGCATCGACCTTGGGGCTGTCGCCGGTGATCATCAGAACCATTGAGGTGGGCGTGAGATCGACGGTTTTCCCGCCGAAGTGCTCGGTGATCTGGAGTGCGGCGGAGCGGTCTTCGGATGAGCAGAGGATCTTGATGAGGATCATCTCCTTCGTCACAGAATCGTTGCTGGTGTGCTCGAAGCAATGGATGACATCGATGAGCTTGCCGACCTGCTTGATGATCTGGTCAAGGCCCCCGGGATCGCCGGTGATGCCAATCGTCATGCGGGAGAACTCAGGGTTGCGGCCTTGGGAGACGACAAGGGAGTCGATGTTGAAGCCACGGCGCGAGAAGACCTGGCAGATCCGCATGAGCACGCCGGGGGCGTTGTTCACGAGGATGGAAAGCGTGTGGCCGGAGCCGGAAAGGTTCGGCGCGACGGGTGTGTCGGTGGTAGTGATCATGAAACTCTAAATTCTAAATTCTAAATCCTAATGAAGATCACGTCGAACCGACTGGCTTCGCCATCTTGGTTTTCGGGGCTTCGGTGATCATGTCCTCGAGGGCGGCGCCGGCGGGGATCATCGGGAAGACGTTGTCTGTCTTGACGCACTCGGCGTGGATGAGGATGGGGCCGTCGTTGTAGGCGAGGGCTTTCTCAAGCTGCTTGGTGACATCCGCGGGGCGCTTGATGTAAACGGAGGGGATGCCGTAGGCGGCGGCGAGTTTGCAGAAATCCGGGTTTCCAACGAGATCCACTCCGGAGGTGCGGTCTTCGTAGAAGAGTTCCTGCCACTGGCGGACCATGCCGAGGTAGTGGTTATTGAGGACGACGATTTTCACCGGAAGCTTGTGGATCGCGGCGGTGGCCAGCTCGAACAATGTCATCTGGAAACCGCCGTCGCCGGAGATGGAGATGACGGTTTTCTTGGGATGTGCGAGCTGTGCGCCGATGGCTGCGGGGAAACCGAAGCCCATGGTGCCCGCACCGCCGGAGGAGAGCCAGTGGTAGGACTCGTGGTTCTTGTAAAACTGCGCGGCCCACATCTGATGCTGTCCGACGTCGGTGGAGACGATGGCCTCGCCCTTGGTGAGGTGATAGAGTTCGTCGATGACCTGCTGCATGCGCAGGCCGCCCTGCTTCTTGTAGCCAAGCGGGAATTTCTTCCGGTAGCCGTCGAGCTTCGCGTTCCACTCGGGATGCTTCTGCGGGGCGATCTTCTCGTTGATCTCCGCGAGCGCCGCCTTGGCATCGCCGACGATCATCACGTCGGCCACAATCATTTTCCCCACTTCCGCCGGGTCGATGTCGATGTGGATGATCTTGGCGTCCTTGCAGAATTTCGCGGGCTGGCCGATGATGCGGTCGTCGAACCGCGAGCCGACGTTGATGAGCAGGTCGCACTCGATCATCGCCTTGTTCGCGTAGGCGGTGCCGTGCATGCCGAGCATGCCGAGGGAGAGCGGATGGTTTTCCGGGAAAACGCCTTTGCCGAGAAGTGTCGATGTCACCGGACAATCGAGGGTTGTAGCAAGGTGCATGAGTTCCTTGTCGGCCCTAGCGATCATGCAGCCCTGACCCGCGAGGATCACCGGACGCTGGGCCTTCGCGATGAGCGCGGCGGCCTCCTTGACGGATTTCTTGCAGATGTCGAAATCCTTCTCCGGATTGTAGCCGGGGAGATTGATCTTAGGTTTCATCTCGCCTGAGAACGGTCCCTGTGAGATGTCCTTGGGCACATCGATGAGCACCGGGCCGGGCCGGCCGGTGGTGGCGATGTGGTAGGCTTCGCGGACGACCCGCGGGAGGGCGTTGGTGTCTTTCACCAGCCAGTTGTGCTTCACCACCGGGATGGTGATGCCGAAAATGTCAGCCTCCTGGAAAGCATCCTTGCCGAGCATCCATGTCACCGTCTGGCCGCAGATCACGATCATCGGCACGGAGTCCATCATCGCGGTCATCAGGCCGGTGACGGTATTGCCTGCGCCGGGGCCGGAGGTGACGAGCACGGCGGCAGGTCTGCCGGTGGCACGTGCGTAACCATCCGCCATGTGGACGGCACCCTGTTCGTGGCGGACGAGGATGAACTTCATCTTGGTCTTCACCGTTTCGAGAGCATCGAAAATCGGGATGGCCGCACCGCCGGAGTATCCGAAGATGTATTCGATCCCGAGGTCATCGAGCGTTTTGATAAGCGCCTGTGCGCCGTCCATTTGTTGCTTGCTCATAAAAGTTTGGGGCTGGGGGCGGATAGTTGCCCCGATTCTTGGGCGGATGCAACTGAAAATCACGATATTTTCCGTAACTCACGCTTTCCTGATGTACGAAATTTCCAAAAAGTGTGGATCTGGCGGGAAAGGCGACATTTACCGAGGTTTGGTTGGTGGATAATCGAAATCACTTCGGTACGCTCATACCGATTGCGCGATTCGTTGAAGTGCCTTAGCAGTGGCGCGGATGATTTCCTTTTCCCTATTCAATATCCCGGTGCGAGTTCTGCCATGGTTCTGGATCACGCTCGCGTTGATCGGCGGAGTCATCGGTGCGGACACAAAACAGGCGTTATTCAAAATCCTGCTATTCCTGATTGCAGGCTTCATATCCATCCTGATCCACGAACTCGGGCACGCCCTCACGGCGAAACATTTCGGCAAACGGGTGGAGATCGTCCTCCAGGCATTCGGCGGATACGCGGCTTACAGCGGCGGAGCACCTCTCAGCAGGCCGAAGACTTTCCTGATCACTGCGGCGGGGCCGGCGATACAGATCGTGCTTGGGATCGCAGTCCTAATATTTCTAGGTTTTCAGGCAGCTCAAAACGGAAATAGCCTTGCAGAAATAATGCGCATCAGCGCGCAAACCTCTCCCGCTGTTTATTTTTGGGTGACACTTGCCTGGATCAGCCTCTTCTGGGCCGTCCTGAACCTGGTTCCAGTCCTCCCGCTGGACGGCGGCAGGCTCATGGAAACGATAATGGGACCACAGAGAATCCGCCTGACGCTTATGATTTCCATCGCTGTCGCAATCTGCATCGGGCTGCTAGGCCTTACCCTGGCTAATAGCTATCTGCTCCCGATCTTCATGGGGATGATGGCCTACGAGTCCTACAAGGCGCTCCAACAGGTCTCGCGGCGCTAAGTCCAGAGCAGCCGCAGCGCGGCAACGAAGGCGAACCCGACGATCATCCACTCGAAGACCGCCTGCGGCACCCGGCCTATCAGCCAGCGTCCGGCGATGATCCCGAGAACGACGCCCGGCAGGAGCTTGAGGTTTTCCAAAAGGCTTTCCTGCGTGATCAGGGCGAGCTTGGCGTTGAGGGGGATTTTGATGACATTCACCAGCAGGAAAAACCGTGCGCCGATGCCGATCATCTCCATCTTCGGCAAACGCCGGGCGAGGAAATAGAGCTGGATCACCGGGCCGGCGGCGTTGGCGAGCATGGTGGAGAAACCGCCGAGCGTTCCCGCCGCAACGCCGAAGCCATGCGATTCCGAAAGCCTGTCGAAAAAGGCCGGCCGCAATTTCCGGAAAGCCTGCACGGCGACCATGAACATCACGCAGCCACCGATCACACGCCGAGCCATGGTGTCGTCGATTTCCCCTAGCAGCCACCAGCCGAGCAACAGTCCGACGAGCGTTGCGGGCAGAAGTTTCCAAACAGGCTTCCACGATCCGTGTTTCAGGAAAGCCGGATACGCCATCAGATCCGCCGCAATCAGAAGCGGAAGCGCCAGCCCGACCGATGCCTTCGGGCCGTAGATCTCGGCGAGTATGACCACGGAGACCATCGAGATCCCGCTGAAACCGGCCTTCGAGACGCCGATGCATACCGCAGCGAGCAGGGCGAAGATGAGTTCATGCGTTTCCATCCTCAGAAGGGCGCAGAAGCTCCGGGGCAGGGATTACGGCTGCTGCCAAACGTCCGGTTCAGTCTTCGCCGCGAGCCTCGCTGACGGTGGCCTTGAACTCCTTCGCCTTATCGCGGTCAGGTGCACCATCGAGCATGGCGATGACTTTCAGGCATTGTGCATCGGTTACGACGATGGCGGGGCCACGCTTGGAACCGCCGACGACTTCAGGTAATTTGTCGATATCCCTGTCGTCCTTCTCGACTTCGATGACCAGTACATCCGAGCGCGAGATGGCGGACTTCATCGCCTTGTTGTTGGCGTTTGTGCGAATGATGCATTTCGGGCAGTTTGGCAGTGCGTATTCCTGATAGAAGACAAAGGCAACGAGTTTGCCGGATTTGCTGGCGGAGGCCATGGTGGACTCCAGCTTGCGCTCGCTGAATCTTGCGCTTGCGAGAGGGGCGGCAAGGATTATCGCGATGATTCCCAGAAATATGTGTTTCATAACTGACTTTGATGATTCCGCTGCACGACGCAGTCAAGAAGCAAATCAGTGTCGGCAGTTGTTCAAAAACGCCTCTTACTTGCTGTGACTGTTCGGGCGGGAAGATCCCGTCGGAGACCTTGGATCTCTACAGAGTTGTCCATGTCGCGAGCTTTCCCACAACCGCATGGCGGGGGGTGCATTCCTGTCCAATATGTCATCCATTTTCGCCGCCCGCACATGGGATGCGTGGGAACCTTGCCAGTGAAGATTTTTTGAACCGCGAAGGCAAAGACGCAAAGCCGTTCCAATGGATATCCGGTTCTTTGGAAGGATTCAACCTGAGAAACTTTGCACCTTCGCGTCTTTGCGGTTCAATATTCCCCAGTGGTTGCGGGGATCCAGGTGATTTTTCCCTAGTGTAGGAACCCTGATCTCTGTCTCTGGGGGCAAACAAGTGGTTTGTCATTTCTGCGGAAACAGAAGACACTTGCCGCAGTGATGCTCCGAATAATCCGCCACACCCTGCGTTTCCCCCTGCTCAGCGGGCTTTCCCTGCTGCTGGCCGTCGCCTGCACCTCGCTGGTGCTTGTCCTGCCGGGGGTCACCATGCGCTTCATCGACACGATCATCGGGAAAAACAGACCGGATCTCATCGTTCCCACCGCCCTCATCGGCGTGGGTGCGATCCTCGCCCGTCAGCTTCTTTTCACCCTCCGCACCTACCTGAACAACAACCTGGAGCTGAAACTCACCCACGTCATCCGCATCGAGCTTTACGACAAGCTCCAGCGCCTGCCCATCCCGTGGTTCGACAAAAACTCCTCCGGGGAAATCATGTCCCGCGTCGCCAACGATGTCCCGGCCACAAACCGCGTCATCATCGAAGGGCTGGATCAGGCGATCGCCGCCATCCTGCAGTTTCTCATCGTGCTCGGCTACATGCTCTATCACTCATGGCAGCTCACGCTGGTCGTGCTGATCCCGCTGCCGTTCATCGGCATCATCACCGCATGGTGGTCGAAAAAGGCGGAGCCGAAATGGACGGCATCCGCCGAGGCATCATCCGGACTCAACGCCATCCTCCATGACAACCTCGCCGGCATCCGCCAGATCAAGGCATACACGGTGGAGCCACAGGCACTCGCTGATTTCGGCGAAGCCTCGCAGAAGGTCGGCGACAAGCACATGGAGGTGATGAAAGGCCAGGCCATTGTCTGGCCGGCTGTTTCCTTCATCGCCGAGTCCGGCATCATCCTGATGGTCGCCTTTGGTGCTTGGTGGACGCTAAACGGCAATCTCCCCGCCACAGGCGGCACGGTCATCGCGTTCCTCGTCGCATGGGGTTTTCTCTTCGATCCCATCTCCCGCATCAATTCGCTTTCGCAGACATTCACGAAAGGCCTGGTCTCCGCGAAACGTCTTTTCGAGATCATCGATACCCCGGATGAAACGCATCTCACCGAGGGGGAGCGTCCCGAGTCGTTTGCCGGAAACATCGAGTTCTGCGATGTCACCTTCTCCTACGGCGGCGACGCTCCGGCGCTGAAAAACATCAAGCTCACCGCCCTGCCCGGCCAGACCATCGCCCTCGTCGGCTCCACCGGCTCCGGGAAATCCACCCTGCTCAACCTCCTGTCCCGCTTCTACGAACCCACCTCCGGCGAAATCCTGTTGGATGGATACCCGCTCTCCGGCCTCTCCAAGGAATGGCTCCGCGACAACACCGGCTTCGTCACCCAGGAACCTTTCCTTTTCAATACGACAATCCGCGAAAACCTAACCCTCGCCAAGCACGAGGCCACCGACGACGAACTCTGGAAAGTCCTCGATGCGGCCAACGCCGCGGAGTTCATCCGGGATCTTCCCGAGGGGCTTGATACCAAGGCCGGCGAGCGCGGCATCCGCTTCTCCGGCGGCGAGAAACAGCGCCTCTCCATCGCCCGCGCCCTCCTGAAAAACCCACCGCTCCTACTCCTCGACGAGGCCACTTCCGCGCTCGACAACACCACCGAGAAGCTCATCCAGCAAGCCCTCGACAACCTCCGCGCCAACCGCACTTCCTTCGTCATCGCCCACCGCCTTTCCACCATCCGCGACGCCGATCTCATCTGCGTCCTCCACCACGGCGAACTCGTCGAGCGCGGCACGCATGAGGAGTTGTTGGCGATGGCCGGCCACTACGCGAAGCTGGAGCGGGGGAAGGAGAAGTGAGCCGTTAGACCGGCACCTCAAGCCCAGCGAATTCCGCGAGAATCCTCTGCCGAGCGTCGAAGGTCAGGAACTTCTTCGCGCCAAGATGAACGGCGGTGGCCACATGGAGCACATCCATTGTCCGGTGGCCGCCCGTTGCGGTTTGCCGGATGGAATACGATTTCGAAAGCCGAAGCACCGCATCCATGTCGAAGGGAACGAGCCGGTTGATTCCGGATGCGACGTCCGACTCCCAGTCGCGAATCATGCGGTTCGCCTCGGCACGGGAGTAGCCCCGGGTCTTGTCGTTTGAGTGCAGCCACACCTGGAGCTCGACGGCTTGGACAAACTCGAATTCGAGCAGTGAGGTGTAGTGGAGCAATTCACCTAGCCCACCGCGCAATTCCAGCGCACGATCAGTGTGGTCCTGCTGACGGTAAATCGAACAAAGGAAACTCGTATCAGCGTAATGGATCATGGCTCACCGGTCTCAAAGGCACGCATCTCATCCACTTCTTCCTGCGTGAAAAACCTATCTCCCCAGGTCTTTTTCAACCTAGCCTTGAAATCCGGCAGCGGCGGCAACGGCCTCTGCACCGCTTTCTCGGACTGGATCCGCGCAATGGGTTTCGAATGCTTCGTGATGATGATTTCCTCACCACCCTCAAGCCATGCCTCGATCTTGGGAAAATCGTAGCGCAAATCTCGCACTGTCGCTGTTTTCATAACATCACAAATTTGTGATGTTTCCCGGAAAAGTCAAGACGTATGGAGCCGCGTTCTCCAGAACGCGAGTCCTGCGTTGAAAGATGAGGCTCGCGTTCTGGAGAACGCGGCTCCGGTCCAGGTATCCGACTTTGCGGTTCAGATTTTTCCCCCATTCTCGTTCGCACCGCAGGCAGCTTCCGCGCATTTCAACCCATCCAGCGCCGCCGAGACAATCCCGCCCGCGTAGCCCGCGCCCTCGCCGCAGGGAAAAAGCCCGGCAATTTCCGGATGCTGCAAAGTCATCTCATCGCGCGGAATGCGCAGAGGCGAGGAAGTGCGGGTCTCGAAACCGAGCAGCAGCGCCTCAGAGGAAGCGTAGTTGCGGATCTGGCGATTGAAGAGTCTCATCCCCTCGCGCATCCGGGAAGTGATTTGCTTCGAAAGCAGCTCGTGGAGCGGCGCGGAATTCACGCCGGGGAAGTACGATGTTTCCGGTAGGTCGGAGGAGATTTTTCCGGAAAGGTAATCGGCAGCCCTCTGCGCCGGCGCGACCTGGCCCAGAACCGCGTTTCCGCCCGCTGCCTTTGCGGAACGTTCGATCATTTCCTGGAACACGATGCCCGCCATGATCCCGTGCTCCGGGATGAGGTGCGCGATGTCCTCCGGCTCGATGGTCGTAACGAGCCCGGAGTTCGCGAAGGGCGAGTCGCGCCGGGAGAGCGACATTCCGTTCACAACCACCTGCCCGTCCTCGGTCGCCGCCGGGACAACCCAGCCGCCGGGGCACATGCAGAAGGAGTGCACGCCGCGATCATCGATCTTCGTCGCCAGCCGGTAGCGGGCGGCGGGCAGCAGTTCGGGGCGCGGCGCACCCTCGGGCATGTGGTATTGCTGGCGGTCGATGAACGGCTGCGTATGCTCGATGCGGAACCCGATCGCAAACGGCTTGTGCTCCATCAGTATCCCCTTTGCGGCGAGCAGCCGGTAAATGTCCCGCGCCGAATGGCCGGTGGCGAGGATCGTGGCATCAGCCAGAAACTCGCGGCCGTCCGCCACCGTCACGCCCCGGATTTCCCCCCCGGAAATGAGCAGGTCGGTCACCTTCGTTTCGAAATGCACCTCGCCGCCATGCTCGATCACCGACTGCCGCATCGCCTTCACGACATTGGGCAAAAGGTTCGAGCCGATGTGAGGGTGCGCATCCGTCAGGATTTTTTCGGGCGCGCCGTGAGCCACCAGCACCCGGTAAACATCCGCCACCGGCCCGCGTTTCTTGGCGCGGGTGTAAAGCTTGCCATCGGAAAATGTCCCGGCTCCGCCTTCGCCAAAGCAGTAGTTCGATTCCGGGATCACCCGCCCCTCGCGGAGGATGGGCGCGAGATCGAATCGCCGGGCCGAGGCATCCTTGCCCCGCTCCAGCACGATGGGCTTCGCGCCCATTTCCAGGCATTTCAGCGCCGCGAAAAGCCCCGCCGGGCCCGACCCGATGATCAGCACCCGCCGCGCATTTTCCGCCAGCGCCGGAGCCGTCCACACCGGTTTCACCTCCCCCGGCAGATCCTCATCCACCGCCACCTCCAGCCGCAATTGCACTTTCACCTCCCGCTGCCGCGCGTCGATGGAGTGCTTCCTCAACCGCAGGCCTTTCACCCGCTCCGGCGAAACCCCGAGCACCCGAGCCACCTCACCTTTCCGCGCGTCATCGCTTTCGGAGCGATCAAGCGGGAGAACGATGTCGAGGATATGGATCATGCCGGAAACTCAGACTTCCGTCTTAACGCCCTGATCATTCACGGAGACGAAGGTGACGTTCGTTTGGAAAATCGGAACCGTCGGCGCGTTTTTCACGTCCGTGACCTCTACCTTGTAAGTGACGGAAGTCCTTCCCCTTTTCGTTCTTTCACAATGGATGCGAAGGATCGTGCCGTCGCCCACGGCGTGACGGAACTCGATCCTGTCCATGCCTATGGTGACGAACTGGCAGTGGGGAAACTCCGACGACGCGGCGATCCACGCCGCCTCATCGACCCATGCGAGCAGGCGGCCACCAAAGAGGGAGCCGTAATGGTTCAGGTCTCCGGGGAGGACGAGGCGGTGTGTTTCCAAAATTCAAATCTCAAATTTCAATGAAGAGGAAGAAGACTACCACCTTTTGCGGCGGCCTTCCTTGAGGATGGCGGCGTCAAGGGAGTATTGGCCGGCTCCGGCGAGGAGGATTGCGATGGCGGGGATGAGGTAGAGGACGCCGGCCTCCTTCGGGCCGATGCCGCCGGGGTCGAACCATGTGCCGCTGGCGCTGATGCCGAAGGCCGCGACGGTCATGGTGAAGGCGAGGATGAAAGCGGCAGGGCGGGTGGCGAGGCCGAAGATGATCAGGACCGCACACACGACCTCCGCGCCGATGGTTGCCATCAGGCTGACCGGCGGGGACATGTATTTCAGCGGGAAGAAATCGGGGACTGGGAAGCCGTCTTTCATGTCGCCGAATTTCTCGATCTTCTCGAGGCCGTGGCCGAGGAACATCAGCAGCCCGATGCCGACCCGGAGGACAAGCAGCCCGAGCGAGGCGGTGGCATCGCGGGTGCCGCAATCGAAGAGGAATTTTTTCATGGGTGATTATTTTGGGGAAATGCTGATGCGCTTGAGGCGATCGTCGCCGGAAGGGGATGTGGCTGAGACGCCTTCCTCCCCTGCGATGACGTTGTAGGCCAGGCGGCGGTAATAGGCGTTGAGCGGCCGCATCTTGTAAGTTTTTTTCTGGGACTTCACCAGTTCGACAAGCTCGCGGACCTCATCGTGAAGCTGATCCTCCTGCATCGAGCGGAAATGCTCGCAATCCACCTTTACCCGCACCGCATCCGGCATCTGGCGCCGGAGGATGCGGTTGACGAGATACTGGATGTCGTCGAGGCGGTCGCCGTTGTCGCCGATGATTGTATCCTTCTCCGAGGAAAAGATCTGCAGGCACGGCCCGTCCCCGGTCTCCTGGATTTCGATCTCGGCGGCAAGCCCGAGGTGGCCGAGCATGGCGTCGAGGATTTTTCGGGCAAGTTCGGCAGCGGTCATATGAGAGGACTTTAGCCGAATGGCGATAAGGGTCAACTTCCGCGCGTTTTATGTTGAAGGCGGGCGGTTCAAGCGGAAAATCACCCCCATGAGCAACATCCCTTGGTCCAAAATCCTGGCCGTCACGCCTTTTGACATCGTCAAGGTCCTGCTCACTGCGGTGATCATCCTTTTCGTCACCAAGATCCAGCTCTTCAGCGACAAGCTCTCCGCCCTGCTCATCGCCCTGCCGCTGACCTCCCTGCTCGCCATGGTCTGGATGTGGCAGGCCGGGCAGCCTTCCGGGAAAATCGCCGGCCACGCCGAAGGGACCTTCTGGTTCGTCCTGCCGACACTGCCCATGTTCCTGATCCTCCCCTGGATGCTCCGCAACGGCTGGTCGTTCTGGGCAGCCCTGGGCGCGAATTGCGTCCTGACCACGGGCTTTTTCTGGATCACCGTCATCCTCCTGCGGAAATTCGGGATCGACCTCCTGCCGGAATAGGCGGTTTTCCGGGAATTCCTTGGAAAATCAGTGAAATAGTCCAGTTTGGACTTGCAACGCTGCCGGTTCTCTGGTTTCACACCCAGCCCGCCACCGTCCACCACCAATTGTTTTGAGCGAAAAAGCCCAACCAGCCGTCCCCGAGAACATCGTCTCATTCGGTCAGGCCAAGCCAACCTCGCAACTTCCCGGCTCCACTATGAAAAGCGATCTTGTCGAACAGGCTGCAGAAATTGTCACCGACCCTCTGGTCCTCATCAACCTTGTCTCCCAAAGGGTTCGCCAGCTTAACAGCGGGCGTTCCCCTTTGATCCCCACCCGCCCGAGCATGGGTGCTGCGGACATCGCCCTGACCGAGATCATCGAGGGCAAGATCCGGCTCATCCACAAGCCGATGTCGATTTGATCCGGCTCACCCGGTTCACTTCCAGCAGGCAGGATCATCCCACCCGCCGCCCATGAGCGCCGAGATCGCCACCAACCGCAAGGCCGGCCGGGACTTCCACATCCTCGACAAATATGAGGCGGGTCTTGAGCTGAAAGGCACCGAGGTCAAGTCGATCCGTGCCGGGAAAATCAACATCTCCGACGCCTTCGCCCGCGTCGAGGGACACCAGGTTTTCCTCTACGGCTGCGACATCCAGCCATGGCAGACCGCAGGGGAATGGTTCAACCACCAGGCGAAACGCCCCCGCCGCCTGCTGCTCAACAAAAAGGAAATCCTCAAGCTCGCCGCGGAAACGGCCATCAAAGGATGCTCCCTGCCCCTGCTGCGCATGTATTGGAAAGACCGCCGCGTGAAGGTCGAGATCGGCGTCGGCAAGGGCAAGACACACTCGGATCAGCGCCAGGCACTAAAGACAAAGGTAGAGCTCCGCGAGGCCCAGCGTGAGATGTCGCGCTTCAACCAGCGGTGAAAAAAATCGAATTCCAAGGAAGAGGAGACACCGGGAACCGGTAGAAAAGCCCGCTTCCGCGTTTGGCGTTTGATTTCGGCGAAGCTGCGGTTCAACATCCCATCAACGTCTTATCCGAACTCCCCCTCATGCCCGAATCCACCCCAGCGGCCCACAATAACGTCACCCGGCAACTCCTTGACCAGCTCCGCCGCCACCCGAAGCGGGTGGTTTTCACAGAAGGCGAGGATCTCCGTGTCATCGAGGCCGCCGCATGGCTCGTAGCCGCAGAAGCCGTCACACCCATCCTGCTGGGCCGCCCCGAGCGGATCCGAGCCATGGCCGGGCAGAACCACATCCCGTTGGATTTCGTAAGGATCATCGATCCCAAGACCTCCTCAGACCTGCCGCTTTTCGTGAAACGGGCGGAAAACATGGGCCGCTACCGGGCAAGCGGCCAGGTCGATGACGAGGAAACCATCATCCGCCCGCATTACTTCGGCTCCATGATGGTGCAATACGGCCATGCCGATGCGATCGTCGGCGGCAATCAGGCGATCCCCGCCGCATTCTTCCGCGCCCTGCTCCACAACATCAAACCAGATCCGGGGGTTGGCCGCATCTTCGGGGTCACCATTTTGGTAGCCCCGCATTTCCCGTTGCTAGGCGAGGACCGCATCCTGTTTTTAGCAGACACCGGGCTCATCCCCCAGCCGGATGTCACGCAGCTTTCCACCATCGCCATCGAGACCGGAAAGCTCGCCCGTCACTTCCTCGGGCGCAGACCCATGGTGGCCCTTCTCAGCCACTCGACGAAAGGCTCCTCCACCACTCCGGAGGCGCAGCGGGTCGTCGCCGCCACCGCGATGGCGAAGGACCGCATCATCCGGGAAATGATCGACATCGATCTCGACGGAGAGCTCCAGGCGGACGTCGCCATTGACCCCGAAGCCGCCGAGACGAAGCTCCCCGATGCCACAGTCCGCAACACCGCCGACGTCCTGGTTTTCCCAAACCTCGACGCCGCCCACATTTCCTTAAAGCTCCTCCAGCACCTCGGTGGCGCACAGAACTACGGCCAGCTCATCCTCGGCCTCTCCCGCCCCGCCGCCCAGCTCCCCCGCACCGCCTCCGTGGAGACCATCTTCGGCACCGCCGCAGCCGTCGCCGTCGAGGCGATCAAATATCACGAGCTGCACCCGGAGAGCGATTTCTGAAGTGGCGGCGATCTTCGGTCGCTTTTTTAAATCCTATGAATCGATGAGAACCCACGACGAGCGGCTCAGTCTTGCGCGCGAGGTTCTGGAAGGGCTTTCGGTGGGTGACGCCTTGGGTGAGGCTCTCAGCTACCAGCATCATCGCGCCCGGGAAATTTCCGACTTCTCGGTATTCTCTCCGGGTTCTGTCCGCTACACGGACGACACCGAAATGGCGCAGGCCGTATATGAAACTCTGAGGCTGACCCGTGGCATCGACGAAGATACCATCGCGTGGGCATTTTCCACCCGCTTCAGGAAAGATCCGGATAGGGGCTACGGAAAGATGGCGCGTCGCATCCTCGAAAGCCTATGCATGGGATCCCATTGGAAAGAGGTTTCGATGAATGCCTTCGGGGGAGGTTCATTCGGAAACGGGGCGGCCATGCGCGTAGCTCCCCTGGGTGGATATTTTGCGGACGATCTCAACGCCGCCGCCGAAGCCGCCGCCCGGTCTGCAAGGGTGACACACTTCCATCCGGAAGGGATCGCCGGCGCCATTGCGGTTACCATCGCCAGTGCCGTAGCGTTTTCCTCACGGCATCTACCGGCAGAGCAAGCGGGCACCGCAATCTGGCAAGCTGTTCTGGATTACACACCCGAGGGCAAGGTCAGGAATGGGGTCTCACTGGCGCGGGCGATGTCCGATGCCACCGCTCTCGAAGTTGTGCGTGAGGTCGGAAATGGTGCCGGGGTATCCGCTCAGGACACCGTCCCGTTTTGTATCTGGAGCGCTTGCCGGAACCTCGGAGATTTCAGGGAAGCACTTCTCAGCACCGTCGAAGTCGGCGGCGATTGCGATACGAACTGCGCCATCGTTTGCGGGATCGTAACGGCATACGTCGGTGCAGAAGCAATCCCAACGGTGTGGTTACGCGTTAGAGAATCCCTGCCTGCGGTGGGATAAGACTGCGGACTTGCCAAAAAGATAGAGTTAACCGAGGTGAATCACACATCCTTCCCGGCCGGGATCACCAGGGTCGGGACGATGGATTTCCTGATCATCCCCTCGGCCACGCTGCCGAGAAGAAGGGACGCGACGACGCCGTGGCCGTGCGAGCCGAGAATGACCAGATCCGCGCCGATTTCCTTCACTTTCTCCTCAAGGACATGCAGCGGGCTGCCATCGCCGAGGTGGGTGAATGCACCCGGGAAAATGGAAGCGGCTTCATCGAGCGTTTTCTGGGCGCGGGTGCGGGTCTCCGCGTGAAAGCTATGGATGGCGGGGAATTCCTCCGGGGTGAAACCGTAGGCGGTGTAGGTCGGCTCCGGCTCGATGACGTGGAGCAGGTGGAGTTCTGCGCCGAAAGCCACGGCCATTTCAGCGGCTGTTGCGACCACGCCTGCGGTTGCATTGGAGAAATCGATGGATGCCAAGATCTTTTTCATTGCCCAACATAGTCAGGGAAACCGCCTCAGGGGAAGATAAAGATTCCGAATGAGCGGTGAGCGGATTACATCAGCCGACCGTAGATGCACAGGCTCTCGACGAGCTGATGCGCCGCGACCTCGACGCGGAAGCTACGCAAAAAGATCCGTGACAACCTTTGCCGGCTCGACTCCGGTGAGACGCTGGTCGAGGCCTTGGAACTTGTAGGTCAGGCGCTGGTGGTCGATGCCGAGGGCGTGGAGGATGGTGGCGTGGAGATCGCGGATGTGGACGGCGTTTTCGGTGATGTTGTAGCTCATCTCATCGGTCTCGCCATAGACCTGGCCGCCCTTGATGCCGCCGCCGGCCATCCAAATGCTGAAGCAGCGCGGATGGTGGTCGCGGCCATAGTCGGTTTCCGTGAGGGCTCCCTGGGAGTAAACGGTCCTGCCGAATTCCCCGCCGAAAATCACCAGCGTATCCTCCAGCATGCCGCGTTGCTTGAGATCCTGGATAAGGCCGTGGCAGCCCTGGTCCACGTCCTTGCACTGCGAGGCGAGATCGCGCGGGAGGGTTCCGTGCTGATCCCAGCCACGGTGGAAGATCTGAACGAAACGCACACCCCTTTCCAGGAGGCGGCGCGCCATGATCGCGGAATTCGCGAAGGTGCCGCGGGTCTTGCTGTCCTCGCCATACATCGCGTAGGTGTGCTCCTGCTCGCCGGAAAGGTCCGTCAGCTCCGGCACCGAGGACTGCATCCGGAAAGCCATCTCATACTGCTGCATCCGCGTCACGATCTGAGGGTCACCGACCGCCTCGAAGGATTTCGCGTTCAGCTTGGAGAGTCCGTCCAGCATGTTGCGGCGCATTTCCCGCGGCACCCCGTCGCCGTCCTTGAGGAAGAGCACCGGATCCCCGAGCGAGCGGAGGGCGACGCCCGCATATTTCCCCGGCAGGTAGCCGGAGCCCCAGAGCCGGGAGGAGATCGCCTGCACGTTCGAGTGGGGCGAGCTGTGGGTGGCATGAAGCACCACGAAGGCGGGCAGGTCGTTGTTCATCGAGCCAAGCCCGTATGAAAGCCACGAACCCATGGAGGCCTTGCCGTTGACCATGGAGCCGGTGCAGACAAGCTGGTTGGCCGGCTCGTGGTTGATCGCATCCGTGTGCATCGACTTGATGATGCAGAGATCATCCGCCATTTTCCCATGCCATGGCAGCAGCTCGCTTATCCACGCGCCGGACTGGCCGTGCTGGGCAAACTTGAAGATGGAAGGAGCAAGCGGAAACGAGGCTTGCCCGGAGGTCATTCCCGTGAGGCGCTCGCCTTCGTCTGCGAGGTACTTTTTCAGTTCCTCCTTGAAGCGTTTCTTAAGCTCCGGCTTGTAGTCGAAGGTATCGAGCTGCGAGGGGGCGCCGATAAGCGAGATGTAGATCGCGCGCTTCGCCCTCGGGGCGAATTGCGGGATGCTCCCGCCGTCCATGGGCTGGGCGGCGGCAAAACCCTTTTCCGCCACGAGCGATGCCATCGCGGCCATGCCCAGACCGGTGCCGGATTTGCGGAAAAACTGGCGTCTTGTCAGGGCGTTGTTGTAGGAGTCAAGCGGGTTCATGGGATTATCTGGTGATGGTTTCATCGAGGTTGAAAATCTGGCCCGCGACCAGGGTCCAGGCGGCGAGTTCCGCAGCGGGGACATCCGGATCCGGCTTCAGCTCGCCGACGGAAATCGCCTTCATCGCCTCCTCAGGCTTGCCGGTGTAATAGGCAAGCGCCTGATCAAGCGTGGATTTCACAAAAGACTTCTCGTCGGCGCCCATTTTCCTGCCGAGCAGACGCAGGCTCATGATATCCAGCCGCTCATCGAAGCTGCCGGCTTGCTTGAGCACCTTGCCTGCCAGCACCCGGCCGGCCTCGATGAACTGAGGGTCGTTCATCATGGCCAGCGCCTGCAGCGGGGTGTTGGTTGTCTCGCGGCCGACACAGAACACCTCGCGGGTCGGCGCGTTGAGGATCTCCATCGTCGGCGGGGCGGCGGTGCGCTTCCAGAACGTGTAGAGCGACCTGCGGTAGAGACCTTCGCCGGTGTCCTGCTTGTAATCCTTGGTATTCGATTGCGGCATGGCGACAGCACTCCAGATCCCTTCCGGCTGGTAAGGCTTGACCGAGGGGCCGCCGATCTTTTCCGAAAGGATGCCGGCGCTCTCAAGCGCGAGGTCGCGGATCTGCTCCGCGTCAAGCCGCGTCCTCGGGCCGCGAGAAACCAGGCGGTTCGCGTGATCCTTCTCCAGCTTCTCCGGCGTGACTGTGCCCGCCTGCCGGTAGGTGGCGGATGTGACGATGGTTTTCGCCATGTGGCGGTAGTCCCATCCGCTGGCTACGAATTCCGAAGCGAGCCAATCGAGCAGCTTGGGGTGGGTCGGGCGGGAACCCATGATGCCGAAGTCGCCGTTGGTATCGACGATGCCGGTGCCGAACATGTATGCCCACAGGCGGTTCATCGTCACCCTGGCGGGCAGCGGGTTTTTCGGATCGTTAAGCCATTGCGCGAGGCCGCGCCTGTCCTTCGGCGCACCCTCCGGCATGGGCGGGAGCATCGCCGGGGTTTCAGGGAAAACCTCATCGCCCTTGGAGGTGTAGGCGCCGCGGATAAGCACATGCGCGGACGGCTTGGTGTCCTTTTTCTCCTGGAAGACCAGTGACTCGGAACCCCGCGCCCGGATCTCGGACTCCTGTTTTTTCAGGGCGTCCTTTTGCTTGAGCAATTCCAGCGACGGGGTGTCCAGAGTAGTGATGTAGTGGTCAAAAAGCCCGGCCTTTTCGGCCTCCGTGCGTTCGGACTCCGGCTTCGCAGCCCATGACTCGATTTGCCGGGAGTTCGCCAAACGGGCAATCTCCGCATCATCCAGCAGCTTCCGGTAGAAACGGAAATCCTGGAACGCCACCTTGCCTTCGAGCTTCGATTCGCCGCCCTCGCGTGATCCGAGCCGCAGCGGCACTGTGGTCTCGATCGTGCCGCCGACGGTGTTCGGATCCGTTCCCACAGGGACGCGTTTGCCATCGATGAATACCGACATCGCCTGGTGGCCGCTCTGCCTTCCGTCGAAGGTGACCATCACGTGCTGCCACTTTTTCTGCTCCAGCGGTTTGTTGGAGATCGTCTTGCTGGCGGACCCTACCCATGTGTCGATGACATGGCTGCCGATCTGCCCACCCTGCAGATAGAGATCCCAGCCGCGGTAACCGTTGGCCGGATCCATCTTCGCGATGATCGAGCCGGTGGGCTTGCCTTCGATCCACACAAACCCGCCATAGCTGATCGTGTCGGAACGCGAGAAGCCGCCGATATCGCCCAGCGGCAGGTCGACCGAGCTGACAACCAGGGCTTTGCCCAGCGGGCCGTCGATCCGCTCTGCAGCGATAGGCCATTCCTGAGCAACGCCATCCACTTTCCCGGTGATTTTCGCACCGTCTTCGGACAGCGGCAAATGGATCGCCAGCGTGGAGTCGGTCTCGCTGCCCTGCGCCACTCCGAAGCCGGCCAGCCATTTGCCATAATCGCCCTTGGCCTCGTTGCGGCGCTTCGCGAGCTGGCCGTCCACTCCGGAGATCCCCGCAGCAAGGCCATTCATTTTCTCCCTGTCCTCAGCCAACGGCACAAAAATGCTCGGCGCATGGTTCGCCTGGTTCTTGTCCAAGGCGGTCATCGTGTTGTTCCGGAAAAAGGCGGTGAGCTGGTAGAATTCCTTGGTGGAAAACGGGTCGAACTTGTGGTCGTGGCAGGAGGCGCAGCTCGCCGTCAGACCCAGCCAGATCGCGCCCATCGTATCCACCCTGTCCTTCGCATACAGCGCGTCGTATTCCTCTGCGATGGCCCCGCCCTCGCCCGTTGTGGCGAGGCAGCGGAGGAAGCCGGTGGCCACCTGCTGGTCAAGGCTCGGCTCCGGCAACAGGTCGCCGGCGATCTGCTCGGTGGTGAATTTGTCCCACCTCATGTTCCCCTTGAAAGCGTTGATCACCCAATCGCGGTAAGGCCAGATCGCGCGGTAGTTGTCGATGTGGATGCCGTGGGTGTCCGCGTAGCGCGCGGCGTCGAGCCATTGGCGGGTGAAATGCTCCGCGTTGGCCGTTGTCGAAAGCATCCGGTCCGCCTCTGCGGAGACAGCGGCTTCGGCGTCCTTTGCATATGCCGCCTCGAAGGCATCGGTCTCAGCCGGCTCCGGCGGCAGGCCAGTAAGATCGAAGGAGAGCTTGCGGTGGAATCTCCTCGGCTCCTCCGGAGGATTCGGCTCAAGGCCGGCCTCGGCGAGCTTTTCGAAAACAAAGCCGTCGATGGGCTTGTCCGACCAGCCGTTCGCAGGCGGAGCGACCCGGACAACCGGCTCATAGGACCAATGCTTCTCGTAACCGGCGCCTTGGGAAATCCATTTTTCCAGCAGGGCGATCTCGCGCGACCCCATCACCTTGTGGCTCTCCGGCGGAGGCATCACCTCGTCCTTGTCCTTGCTCAGGATGCGCTTTACCAGCTCGGAGTCCTCCGGCTTGCCCTTGATGATTACAGGGGCTCCGAAGTCTCGGACGGCAAAGGCGTCTTTCTCGATATCGAGCCTAAGCGGTTCCTTCTCCGGCGCACGGGTCGTGGCGTCCGGCCCGTGGCAATGATAGCAGTATTCGGAGAGGATAGGCTGGATGTGCTCGTTGAAGGAAACCTCCGCAGGCAGGGTCATCTTTTCCGCTGCGGGCACAGCACCGGGGGCTTCCGCTCCGTCTTCGCGGATGACGATGGTTTTCTGGTCACATCCGGCCAGCAGAAGTGTCAGGGGAAGGGCGATCCATGGGAAAATTTTCATCATCTCTTTTCGGGCGGTTGAGCGCTTCAATAATACCCTAGAACTCGGCAAGTCTTTCAGCTCCCGGAGACTTTGGGTGGCCTAAGCTCGGCCAGATGCCTTCGTTTGGCAAACCCCAACCTCGCGGCGGAAGCCGGGAAACATGATGGGCCGGCGCAGAAAACCGCGCCGACCCATGAATCTATGCCGGCGTTGGCCGCCGGGGCTTACTTCAGCATCGTGGCCATCGCTTGGCCCATGGCTTCGCCGACGTCCATGTAAACCTCTGCATTGCCGCCGTAGTGGCCGTTCCCGCTGCCGCCTTGGGCCATCGGGTTGGTGTAGATAGTCGCCACGTTGCCCTTGAATTCCGGGTACTTGCCGCTCGTCCCGTCCACGGCGAGCTGCGCATTCAATATCAGGCCGCCATTGCCCGCGCTGTCTTTGGCCGCTTCACCGAGGGTGCCGAGGACGAACTTGGCGTTGGGAGCATTGAAGTCCTTGCGCAAGGCCTTGATGAAATTGACGAGATTCTTCTCGTAGTGAGCCGCATGCACGGGGTTGCCGCCGTCTTTCTCGCCCTGCCAGAAGAAAAATCCAGCGACTTCATATTTCGTGGCATCGGGATAGTGCTTGGCGAGGTCGGCGAGCACGGTCTTCGCATCCGCGACGTCGCCGTCATATTGCAGGCCGGCATACCAAGCGATCGGCTTGCCGTTCTTATCTACGAATGGTGGTGGCTCGGTGGCTGTGCCTTTGGCCGGATCGACCGGCCAGACATCCGGCTTATCCTTGTATCCTGCATAAACCTTGTCGCCCTCGACGAAACGCTCGCTGCCCGGAGGCAGGAGATCCCAGCCGAGGCTGCGGTTGCCGATGCAGCTCTTGAGCACCATGACAGGTGCATCAACGGCATTTCCGACAACGTGGCCGATACCGAATTCCGGCCCGATGGTGCCGCCCTTGATGCCCAGCCAATCGTTTGCCATCAGGCCCTTGCCTTGCATCATGCGGACAAAGCGAACGTCGTTGCGGACGTTCCATGCACCGGCGTCATCGACAAGGTAGGAGTATTTCTGTTTCGTCTTCACGGCATTTTCCAGCGAGACTTCCCCTCCGGTGATTTTACCTGCGCCGACCATGTTGGACTGGCCCATCAGGATGAATACCTGGACGGGCTTGGACATGTCGGCGGGCTTGCCGTCGGGCTTGGGAAGAGTGCTTTCAGCGCTCGCGGCGCCGGCCATGCCCATGAACATCGCCGCCAGCAGGCAGGATGCTTTGATTGATTTGTTGGTTTTCATTTTTGCTCTTGGTTCTGTTTTTCGGGGGGGAGACTCCAATACTGCCCAAGTTCACGGATATTACAACCAGTCGCTCCGAAAAACCCTACAAGCCGCCACCCGCGAATTCTTCATTGGAGTTTGAAATTTAAAATTTAGGGTTTTGGCATGAAACGCCTTTTCCTACTCGACGGCATGGCCCTGATCTACCGGGCGCACTTCGCCCTGATCCAGAATCCGATCCGGAACTCAAAAGGCGTCAACACCTCCGCGCTCTACGGCTTCATCAACACCCTCCTCTCCATCCTGGAAAAAGAGAATCCAACCCACCTTGGCGTGGCCTTCGATACCTCAGCGCCCACCCCGCGCCACATCAAATACCCCGCCTACAAGGCCCAGCGCGATGAGATGCCGGAGGAACTCCGCGACTCCATCCCCCACGTAAAATCCCTCTGCCGCGCCTTCGCCATCCCCGTCCTGGAAATCGACGGCTTCGAAGCGGATGACCTCATCGGCACACTCGTGAAACGCGCGGAGCCGGACGGCTTCGAGTCCTACATGGTCACCCCCGACAAGGATTTCGCGCAGCTCATCTCCCCCACCACCTTCATGTGGAAGCCCGGCCGCAAGGGCACGGATCACGAAATCATCGGCCTCAAACAGCTTCCGGAAATCTGGGGCGTCTCCGAACCGCACCAGATCATCGATCTGCTCGGCCTCATGGGCGACGCCTCCGACAACATCCCCGGCATCCCCGGCATCGGCCCCAAGACCGCCCAGAAACTCATTTCCGAATACGGCAGCATGGAAAACCTCCTCGCCAACACCGCGGATCTCAAAGGCAAGCAGAAGGAAAGCGTGGAGGCGAACACCGACCAGGCGCTCCTCTCCAAAGACCTCGCCACCATCATCATCGACTGCCCGATCGACGTCACCTGGGACGATCTCATCATTTCCCAGCGCGATGACGAAGCCCTCAAGCAGCTCTTCACCGACTTCGAATTCCGCTCCCTAACAAAACGCCTATTCGGCGAAAACGTGGCGGCGGATTTTATCCGCCCAGCCCAGCAAAGCACAGAGACCCCAACTCTCTTCGACACATTCAAAACCATCAAGGAAGTCCCCCACACCTACCACCTAGCCAACACCCCCACTTTCCAGAAAACCCTCTTCACCGAACTCGCCGCCCAAAAATCCTTCTGCTTCGACATAGAAACCACCTCCCTAAACCGCCACTCCGCAAAACTCCTCGGCATCGCCTTCTCCTGGAAAGCCCACGAAGCCTGGTACCTCCCCATCACCGATTTGAAATCTCAGATCTCAGATCTCAAATTGATCTTAAACTCCCCCGCCGAGAAGATCGGCCACAACCTCAAATACGACCTCTCCGTCCTCCACTCCCACGGCATCGAAGTCACCGGCCCGTTCTTCGACACCATGCTCGCCGACGCAATGGTCGCCCCCGAGCGCCGCCACAGCATGGACTACCTTTCGGAAATCCTCCTCGGCTACACCACGGTCAAGCTATCCGAAATCGCAAATCAACAATCATCAATCGTCAATCAATCCGACGACCTCTTCGCCTTCGCCGAAAAAAAAGCCACCAAATCCAAAGACCTAGACATGGAATCCATCCCCTTGGAAACCCTAGCCGAATACGCCGCCGAAGACGCCGATGTCACATGGCAGCTAGCCGAAAATCTCCGCCCCCTCCTCATTGAATCCGGCCAGGAAAAAATCTTTTCCGAAATCGAAGCCCCCCTCCTCCCAGTCCTCGTCCGCATGGAAATGGAAGGCATCGCCATCGATACATCCGCACTCGTCACCATCGGCGTTGATCTCCAGAAATCCATAGCCCAGCTCGCGCAAACCATCGAAGCCCACGCCGGAACCCCTTTCAACATCGCCTCCCCGAAACAGCTCGGCCAGATCCTCTTCGAGCACCTCAAGCTGTTAGACAAGCCGAAGAAAACCAAGACCGGCCAATACAAAACCGACGAGCAGACCCTCTCCACCCTGCTCGGCATCCACCCCATCATCGCGGAAATCCTCGAATACCGGGAAGCCACCAAGCTCAAGTCCACCTACCTCGACGCCCTCCCTAACCACATCGCCCCGGAGACCGGCCGCATCCACACCCATTACCACCAGCTCCTCGCCGCCACCGGCCGCCTAGCCTCCTCGGATCCCAACCTCCAGAACATCCCCGTCCGCTCCGAATCCGGTCGCAAGATCCGCCAAGCCTTCGTCCCCCGAAAATCTCAAATCTCAAATCTCAAATTTCAAATCCTAAGCTGCGACTACTCCCAGATCGAGCTCCGCGTCATGGCTGCCCTCGCCTGCGATCCCACCATGATCTCCGCCTTCCAGGACGGCGCGGACATCCACACCATCACCGCCGCCAAAGTTCACGGCGTCACCCCCGAGGAAGTCACCCGCGACATGCGCTCCGGCGCAAAAATGGTCAACTTCGGCATCATCTACGGCATCTCCGCCTTCGGCCTCTCCCAGCGCCTCGCCATCCCCCGCACCGAAGCCGCGGAAATCATCGACGCCTATTTCCGAGAATACCCCGCCATCAAGGAATACATGGATCGCACCATCGCCGAGTCCCGCGAAAAAGGCTACGCCGAAACCCTCTCCGGCCGCCGCCGCCACTACCCCGACCTCAATTCCGGCAACGCCGGCCTCCGCCAGAACGCCGAGCGCGCCGCCATCAACATGCCCATCCAGGGCACCTCTGCGGACATGATCAAGATCGCCATGATCCGCATCGACGAGCTCCTCCGCAAAAAGCCCTACCAAACCAAAATGCTCCTCCAAGTCCACGACGAACTCGTTTTCGACCTCCACCCCGACGAAGAATCCGAGCTAGTCCCGAAAATCCTCCGCATTATGGAAACCGCCCTGCCCCTCCCCCACGGAGTTCCGATTCTGGTGGAAAAAGGCACCGGGAAGAACTGGCTCGCGGCTCACTGAATACCCATTGGCACGAAGCCCTTGATCGACATGTTTTCGGCGATCACATCGTGAGGGATCAGGGCATAGACCCATGGTTTGCCATTATGTTTGGCCGCATAGTCGGAGGCGTTCTTGCACCACTTCTCCGCCGCCTCCTTTTTCGCTATAACATCGGGGTCTTGCAGGGCTGTCTTCTTCTTGGGCTCCAGCATGTAGATCGCATCTTCCGTTTCAGCGACGAAGTCCGGTTGATATTCGGGATGTTCCGCTCCGAGTTTGTAGAAGATTTGAAACTGTCCCTTGGCGGGCTTGAACCATTTGGTAGAGTCGCGATCTAAAATCACTGCGAGAATCCGCTCCGCTTCGGAATCGAATTTCTGGACCGGATAAAGGCAACGCTTGAATCCTCCGAAGAGATACTTCGCCATGTTGCTCTTGTCCTTGGGTGAAACCTTGAAATCCAACGATTGCTCGGTGGCGGATGCGGTGTAGGCGCTGGATTTGAGTTCCGTGAAACCTTTGCTAATTACGACCTCATATTCCACGTTTGTGTCTTCCCAATAGTGTTCCTGCATCTGTGCGTGAACGAATGCGGCGATTTCCTTCTGATGCCGCCATAGGACTTTTGCAGCGTCCTCTTCACTGAGGTAGCTCTTGAAATGCGCCACCGTCTGGCTTGCGAGATCGTAGAGCAGATCCGCGTGCTTCTCGTAGTCGATGTCATCGAAGTCCACCAAGCCACTTACCACGTAGTTCTCCAACCGCTTTTCCTTGATCCCGCCCTTGCCTAGGCCGATCAATTCCACTTCTCCTGTCCGCAATACCTGTTTCCAAAGTTCTTCGGAAATCGGCTGAAACTTCAGCCCGGACAAATCCATTTTGAACGCATGGAAACCGGATTCCACCTCGCCTTTCGGAACAACCAAAATCCGGGGAATGTCTATGGTTTGCTGCACGACCAACTCCGTTGTCTTTTTGATGATCGCGGCGATGTCCGGTTTCTCGGTCACGCCCTCCAGCTCCAGTTGCTTTGGTGAAAAATTCGCCTCCACCTCCTGCAATACTGCGGACTGGATTTCCGGCAGGTTCAGATAACTCGTTGAAGGAACGAGCCCGGGTTGGTTTTCGAGCTTCTTGATTGCTGCATAAGCCGCTTGTGCGATTTTCTGTTCGGCGCCTGTGGTGAAAACTGGTTTCTGTCCGCTCTCCGCGATGTCCGTCGAAGCCGTTGCCTGCGCGGGTACGGTTCCGAGCTGCCCTGCCAACGTGCTTTGGGAAATGACCGTCTTGGTCTTCTTCTCAATCTCATCGGGATCGAGAACCACGGTTTTCATGTGGATCAGGGAATCCGGCTTGTTCGCCTCGTCGATGATTTCCTGGAACTTGTCGTGCGCCACGATGTTCAGTTGATCCACCGCTGTCACTCCCACGCGCTTGCCGTAGGGAAGACGCAGACCACGCCCAATTGACTGCTCGATGAGAATCCTCGCATTCGCCGCCCTCAGCGGAACGATGGTGTAGAGGTTGGTTACGTCCCAACCCTCCTTGAGCATGTTCACGTGGATGACGATCTCGGTGGGTTCGTCCGCGTGCTCGACCTTGAGCAAGCGGTTGATCATCTCTTCTTCCTCCGCACCCGTTTTACTGGAGTCCACCTGAATAACCTTATCGCGGTAATTACCATCAAAGAAATCATTCGACTCAATCTGCTTCTTCAATTGTGCCGCATGGGTGGTATCGCGGGCTATGACGAGCACGAAGGGCTTGACGATCTCACGGTTGGTTTCGCGGGCGAAAGTTTCGAGCTGTACCTTGGTTTGCTCGTGCAGGCGCACCCCGTCGGAAAGTTTCAGCTCCTCAATGGCTTCTTTGCTCATTCCTGCGGGATTGAAGTTCTTTCGCGTCACCACGGCTGGTTCTTTGACGAAACCGTCGGTAATGGCCCGCCCGAGCGCGTAGTCGTAAATGACGTTGTTGAAGGGAATGGCTCCCTTTGAGGTTTCCACGAAAGGCGTCGCGGTGAGTTCCAGTCCGAGGATTGGTTTTAGCTCATTGATCGCGCGTACCCCGGCGCTGGCGCGGTAGCGGTGCGATTCGTCCATCAGCAGGACGAGATCGGGAAGCGCCGCGAGGTATTCAAAGTAGCTCTCGCCGATGTATTCCGAAAGACGTTTGATCTTGGGAGCTTTCCCGCCTCTGACCTCGGAGTTGATCTTACTAATATTGAAAATGTTGATCTTGCAGCGCAGCAGTTGGTCGAAAAGTGAGCCGGCTTTTCCCTCGTAGTCGTCGCCTGTGATGATTTCCGGCGCTTCTTGGGCAAACTCCGCGATGCCTTTGAATACATACTTCGGAGTGTTCGGCGTGAAATCGGCGATCAGTTTGTTGTAGATCGTTAGGTTCGGCGCGAGCACGAAGAAGTTGTTGATGCCGTGTGCGAGATGCAGATAGGTGACGAAGGCACCCATCAGCCTCGTCTTGCCCACGCCGGTGGCGAGCGCGAAACAGAGCGAAGGGAAATCCCGCTCGAAGTCCGTGACCGATGGATATTCTTTCCGGATGGTCTCCAAGGCATCCGCCACCGCCACGGATTTCCCCAGCGGCACAATCTCGGTGATCCGGTCGAGAATTTCGAGCGAATGACGTTGCGGCGGACGGAGACTGAGGCGTCCGGAAATGGCGTTGACGTGTCGGTTCATGATTTCCAAAGAGGGTGGTTTTGCCAGTCGGCGGGAAGTCCCATTTGCTGAAACGGAATTTCTGGAAAATCGGCGAAATGCTGGTTCATCCGCGCTGTCCACTGATTGCTCGGTGAGATCTGGTTGAGCATATGGCGACAAAGCACCAATACGATACCGAGCTGGTTGTTCGGAAGCTGCGGGTGGTGCCAGTCCGGGTACTTGCGTGGGTTGGGCAGCTTCACCGGGTTGCCAAGCGTCCAGTTCCAGAGCCGCAGATGGTGGGCGCAGCGGTTGCGCACGGTGTTGAGCGTCAGAAGCCAGGAGCCGAAAACCATGTCCGGCACTCCCACTTTCCAGGCGATGCGCTGTTTGATCCGGTAATCAACGCCCCGGTAGAAGGTGAGCGTGGAGCCGAAGTCCATCAGCTCGATCAAGCACCAGATCGGTGGGCGGGTGTGCTCGTCGCCGTAGCGATCAAAGAAATGCACCAGAAATTCCTCTTTGGCTTGGAGGCTCCGATCCACCTGATCGTCCAGCTTGCGCTGCCACTTGAGGAAACCATCTGGAGCGAGATTCGGGAAACACTTCGGGTCGTGGTAGTTGAATGGTCCGTGTTCGTGCGCGAATTGGTAGGCGAGCTGGGTGCGGGCAAAGACCTCGATTGCCTCGATGGCATCCAGCACCAAGGTCCGTAGCCGCTGGTCGAAGAGACAACGCCGCCAGACCTGTTCCAAGCTGGTGCCATTCTGGTAGCTATCGCCAGCCGGTGTCCGGAACGGATAAAGATACCCGGAGAGACGGAAGTAGCTGGTGGCTTCCAGCCGCCGCACTAGCTGTTCTTTGTCTGCCAGCAGTCCACGGCCGATCAAAAGATCGGCCTGCTGCTCGAAGGTCAAAGCTGGCTTGGTGTATCTCAAACGCCCTCCTTTCCTTCGCTACCGGAAACCCCGCCACCGGTACAAAAAACACCTCCCGAATTACGCATGCAAGCAGAGGCGCGGGAGGTTTGCTGGGGGAAAAGAAACACCGTTACGAGATTCTCGCAAGCTAAAGTTTCGCAGATTCTGCGATTTTTGGCGGATATCAGGGTGAGTTTCATGGCGTCAAAGTGGCAGGTTCAATCTTCGAAAAGATCCTGCTGCCCGGGCTTGGGCGGTGCTTTCGGGAGGTTTTCGACGCGCAGGCTGTAGTCGTCCTTGCCCCACTCGCAGCGGGTGAGAACGGCTTTCGGGATCTTTTTCACCGTCAGGTTCGGGTAACCTTCCTTGGCTCCTCGGAAGGAGGTGCAGACGACGAGCAGGGTTCTCTCAGAGCCTACCTCGTCGCTCAATTGCTGGAGCTGGGCGTGGGTGAGGCTGGCGGTGGTGGTGTAGATGAAATCCTGCTCGGTCGAGCGACCGTGCTGCCAATACAGGCTGTCGCTCGGCGCGTAGGTAAAACCCTCCAGCTTGCAAACTGCCTCGGCCAGCATGGCGGCATTGTATTCCTTGCTGATCACCCAGTTGTCCCACTTGTCCTTTTCTAGAAGGGAAGGCGCGAGCTTGTAGTAGCGGAAACCGCCTCCACCTTTCCAATTCATCGCCTTCGTGATGCCGTCAGGATCCCGGTTATCTACAACTTTTCTAAGACGAGGAAGGCAATGAGTCTGGCAATGCTTTCCTAATTCAATCCCAATCCATCGCCTATTCATTTTATGAGCTACGGCAGCCGTGGTTCCAGAACCGAGAAATGAATCAAGGACGAGATCTTTCTCATCGGTCGCAAACTCTAAAATTCTTTTGATCAGCCCCTCAGGCTTCTTACCTTTCTTGAACGATACTCCGCCTTCTTTATGTAGATTATTTGACAACAAGTCATCCCAGATGTTGGAGGCCGGAAGCGCGGTGGAGCGGACCCCGTCCAGTGTCTTTGTCTTCGATGAATAGAAAATTAACTGTTCCCCATTCAAAAAATAATAGTCGCTTTTGCCGTCGCGCGAGGAGTGAGTAATCGTCCCTAGCTTATCCCTTGACTCTTGCAAAGCCAATCGAGCACTCTCGTTTACATCTTTGTCCGCAACTCGAGCAGTCCTGACTACGGCATCAGCATTCTTCAACACAAATTCTTCGGTTTTTTGCTCCAGCTTATCGGCAAATTTCGCCTTGATGTCCGTAGCATCGACTCCAGCAGATTCGGCTAGAGCCTCACGAAGTGGAATTAAAGTCCATTTCTCATGATTTTTTCGACGATTAACAATGAACTTCGAATAGCGACTATCACGGGCAACTCTTTGGTAAACTCGATTAGGAATCCACTCAGTCTTATCTTTCGCATACAGAATCAAATAATTCGCAGTGCTAACCAATCCTGGGTTGATTGACTTCGGTCCAGATGTCGAACTTTGCTTGAATGTGACGATATTGATTCGGTTTGATCGACCAAAAACTTCGTCGATCAAAGCAATCAGATACCCTAGCTCATTATCATCGATGTGAACAGCAAGAGTTCCAGTGGATTTGAGGAGCTTGTGAATTATCACGATACGATCTCTCATCTGACTCAGCCAAATCGAATGTTCTAGTCCATCATCATAGTGATCAAACATTTCACCTGTATTGAAGGGAGGATCAATATAAACACACTTCACAGATCCAGCGTATTCCTGTTCCAGTGCTTTGAGGGCGAGAAGGTTATCTCCGAAGATCAGCTTGTTGTCGAAGAGGTCATTCTCACCTACCCGGTGAGGTGCATGGTAGGACTTCTCTGGAACCTCCACGAGGATACGCGGCTCTAGCATAGGCCGGTTTTCCTTGCCGATCCAGGTGAGTTCGAGTTTCTGTTTGTTGGGTGGCATTCTGACTAAATTGGATCGGGGTCGGTCTGGTCGGTGAAGATTGAATCATCAATACGATCAAACGCTTCGGGAAGCGTGAATTCAGGGAGTCGCTCCAAATGCTCGATCATGTCCTCATCCTCGGCATGAATCCGTTCAACGACCCCCTCAAAGTGGGAAATGAAGTCGTCGGCACTCTCGTGGTCGTATCTTTCACGAGACCCAGCATGATCAAGAAGCCATTTCCAGATCTTCGAGCATTGGCGTTGCTCGAAGTCCTTGCCATGACACAGTTCATGGAACTGCTGGGTGCGACGTGGCTGTGTGTCTTCATTGCTATAAAACCGCATCGCGAGATACTGAACCGGACGTTCACCCATCATCCGATCTATCTCATCGACCTTCGTCCAAAAGAAACCGAGCGCCACCTTGACCTGATCACCCGAAGCGAGGTCAAAGGAGACAGGATCGAACTCGTCAGAGAGAATATTTTTGTGGGATTCCATGGAATTCGATAGATAAGTTGGTTTGTTATATTTGCCGAATGCTACTGAGGAGCGAGAAGTGGATGGAGACGCCGTGTCTCGCCTGCGTTCGCCCAATATCTTCCGGATTTCTTATTTTTTGGCCATCCTGCAACTGGATCTGCTAGAGCGTCGATCAACATAAGGGTCTGCTGCCCGAATCCTATGGCATCCGTTTCCAGTAACTCGAAGGAAAGCGAGTTGAAGTGGCATCCGAACACATTGCGCGCCTGTGCGATCCTCTGGAGCTCATCCAAAATGGGTCCCAGTGCAGTGGGCTGATGTGTAGAACCGCCATCTCCTGCAGAAATAAGGACTTCGACACTCAGGGCATTCCGAAGTTTTCCTTTGATTGAAGGCAGGAGGTCCCCAAGCGTGTAAAGATTGGTAGACCGGTGAGGGACGCTGCATTCATAGAGCTGGCTTAAAAAGGTGAGGGAGGCTTCAAGAATGACTCCGGCCTTGGCACAAACGAGCTGGGGATCAGGAGGGGACTCTGCGAGCAAAATGCGAAGGCGTTCGGCATCTGGGACACTCTGGATGAGTGTAAGTCCTTGGGTGTTTGTCCACTTCGATAGTTCAATAAACTGACATTGCCCGTTTTGTAACCAGCCCCATCTGAGTTTTTGCTTCCATGGGCGATAGTGAGTGGTGATCACGCAATGGCGGAATCTGCGTGCCTCCACATAAAGCATCTCGATCAATCGCTCGACATGCGGCTCATCCACGCTGGCCAATACATCGTCAAGGATGAGAATCGACTCAGCAGGTTCGTCGAGGGCGGCAAGTGCGAGGAAAACGCAAAGCCCAAGAGTATCCAAGTGGGACTCGCTAAAGTAAGCTTGCGGAGGTGTGCCAGTTGTTCCGCAGAAGCTGGCTCCAATTTCCAAAGAGGCTCGCTTTTTTGGATCCAACTCCAGACTAATTTTATTGAGACCTTCTCCGGGATGAACCGCTTCATAGAGTCTGCCCACTTCGGTGGCGATATTGGAAAGGATCAAATCCGTGAACTTCTGCCGTTCCTCTATAACGATCTCATGAGCTTTCTCAAGATTTGGTATAAGCGCATCAAGCTCTTTTTGGGCGTCGACGTTATGCAAGTAAGTTTCCAGTGCTTGTTTCAAAGTGGCAAGGAAGCGCGTTGAATCCTGACGGTTTGTTTCTGCTGTTTTCCACGCGGCTGGGAGATCTGCTGTTTGTTCAAGCCAGGAACCTAATTGATTTATCTCGGTCGGGCATGACGTTGCACAAGGACGGATATCCTCGGCAACTGGGAGGGCTTTTCGTGAATCTTCGAATGCAGTGCGGCTTTTCTCGTAATTCTTGTTGAGCTGCTCCATTTGTTGGGCGGCCCGTTGCAACGCATTGGCGGCTTGAGTCAAATTCGAATTGGCAGTTTGGATTGCTGAAAAGTTGCCTAGTTTCTGATCGATCCGGGCACCAAGACCGGTTGCATTTTCGGAACTCTCACAAAGGGGGCATGCGTGCGGGGATGGATGTGCAAGGTAGTAGTCTTTTGCGGACTCAAGAATTTTAACAACTTCTTTTGCGTCAGCCGCAACTGAGGTAGCGCAGTTTTCAAGAGCGATGCGTGCATCGTCGTCTTTTAAATTCGCGGTATTCAAGTCCCTGATCGCCTCTTCCAACTGCGTTGGATATCCCAAAAGATTTGTGTAAGCCAATTGGATTGAGGCAAGTGCCGCAGTCTCTGCATCTGCCGCGTTTGGGTCGCGGTGGGCTTCGATTTTGGCCCAAGCCAGAGCGTCTGCTCCCGGCTTTCCAGCAGTAGTCCAAAATTGAGTGATCGAATCCTCATTTTCCTGCACGCGAGCCACTGCTACGTCTCGGTTCTTCGTTAGGCTCTGGATAAGCTGTCGAAGGTTGTTCTCGGATGTCTCGATTCCAGATACATCTATAAAACGACTGATTGCATTATAACGCTCCCCTGGCTTCGCCTCGACCAAAGCGAGGATCTGACTTCGTCTAAGGACTTCAATGCTGGGTCGGTTTCCCTCAGGATTTATTACTACATCAGATTTTATCAATGTAGCAGAACAAGTCGCCCCATCAACCGTCTCAAGAGTGACTGACACGTCTGACGAGTTTTTTCCCAATGAAGGCCAATATTTATGCGGACGTCCGAGGCCACGGTTTTCAAGCGATCCGACCCTACCCTTTCCAAGAAACTCGAACGCATCACATATCGTGGATTTTCCAGTCCCATTTTCTCCGTATACAACGGTTAATTTTTTATTGTTCTCAAAAGGAAGTGAGAAGGGCGCGACCGATCCACGAAGGTGAGCAATCGAGAGCTTCCTAAGAGCCGGGGTACTCATGAGTCGCACTCCTCTTTGTCGGTTGCTAATTCAATGGGGAGACGCCAGTCCTCCGGACTCATCTTGCCTGAAGCAATTAATGCCTGCGCTTTATTAGCCGCGGCTTCAGTGAAGAGGCCATTTTTCACGAGGCGATCAGTGATTCGTTTTGCGAGTGTGTCTGAGGGCTTGTCCATAGTCGTTATTTGAGGTTCCAGCGGATGGTGAAGAGTGTCTCCTCAGAGGACTCGGATTTGAGCTTTCCTACGATCTTCTCGATGAGCCGCTCGCGGTTGTTGTCGATTTCGTCCTGCGCATCGAAGAGGTTGCGGCGGCGGTCTTTGCGATGGGATTCGAGGGCTTTGATCTGTTTTTGTCCGGCCAGCTTTTCCTCCAGCGTGAGGGCGGCGGAGGCGGCGCGGCGGGCTTCCTTGATCTGGCGGTCGATGTCTTTGATTTCGCGTTCGAGGCCGACTTTCAGATCATCTGCCCATTGGTCGAGCTTGCTGGCCTCCGCTTCGAAGAACTCGGCGTTTCTTTCCGAGACGGAACGGCTGATGCGGGCTTGCTCGCGGCTGGCAATCTCATCCAGAGCGGTGGGAGCTGGCTCGGAGAGTTCGCGTAGCTTGGTGCCGGGCATGGTTAGAAGTCGGCGGGCGGTATCCTCGTCGAGGGTTTGCCCGGAATCCGTGCGGGCTGCGAGAATCAGGTAGTCCTCCGTCTGGTCGAGGGAATCAATGGTGAAGAGAGATGCGCCGAGCCAACCGGATTGGCCGATGAATGGTTCAAGGATGCTGACCTTTCCCTCATGGTCATCGTAGCTGAAAACGATTTCCGCAGGGCTGAGTGACCGTTCCTTGGCATGGCGGATCACGGCATCCGCAAGCGCATGGCCGATGCGGTAGAGGTGCGCATCGCCGGAGCGGCGTGGAAGTTCGTAAAGTCCGAGCGGTGTTTTCTGAGCAATATCGGGATATGGCACGGCCAGCAGGCGGAAGGTTCCCTCGCCGGGAAACTCGGCGTTGCCATTGAGTTCATGCTTGGTGAGCTGCATGAGCTGACGCTCGAACTGGCCGAGGATGGCCTTGGAATCCTTGTCGCGGATCTTGAGTTTTTCCCGGACTTCGTCATCAAAGTGCTCCAGCAACTTCTTGCGGGTTGTGGTCATCGCCTCGTTGATCTCGAAGCTGAGTTCCAACTGGAGTTCATCGAAGGCTTTCTTGATCTGCTCCGGCTGGCGGCATTGCTGATAGATCGTGGCGATGCGTTTCTCGAAATCGACTCCTGCGCCGATCGCGCCCAGGACTTCGTCGCTCGCGCCGAAGACGCCCTCGAACAGATGGAATTTCTCTGCGAGGAGTTCGTAAACGCGCTGGTCTGCGGCGTTTTTCTTGTTGAGGAAATTAACCACCACCACGTCGTGCTTCTGGCCGTAGCGGTGGCAGCGGCCGATGCGCTGTTCGACGCGCTGCGGGTTCCACGGCAGGTCGTAGTTGATGACGAGCGAGCAGAACTGGAGGTTGATGCCCTCCGCTCCAGCTTCGGTCGCGATCATGATCCGGCCTTCATCGCGGAAGTAGTCCACCAGTGCGGAACGCATGTCAGCGGTGCGGGAGCCGGTGATGTGATCTGTGCCTTGGTTTCGGGAAACCCACCGGGTGTAAATTTCCTTCGAGCGATCATCGGTGTTGCTGCCATTGAAGAGCACGATGCCATCCTTCCACTGGCTGTTAGAGAGTAGGCGCAGCAGGTATTCCTGGGTGCGGCGTGATTCCGTGAAGACGATGGCTTTCTGGGCAGCACCCAGTTCCGTCGTTCGCCTGAACGCAGTCCCAAGCGCGACCAGCAGGGCTTTTCCCTTGGCATTGTCATGGATCGAACTCGCAAGATCCGCATAAACCTCAAGCTCCTTGATTTCGGCGGCAAGACCAGCGCGATCCGCCTCCGACATGATCTCGCCCTGTGAATCCTCCGTCCACTCTTCGGCGGTTTCGTCCAGCGTCTCGTAGTCCTCGTCCAGTTCCTCTTCCAGAGAAGCGATGGGCGGCTGGTCGTCGAGATCGCGCTGGAGGCGTGCCGCCATCGTTTTCAAGGCTCCGGCAATCGCGAAGGTCGAAGATGCCAGCAATTTCCGCAGCACCAAGGTCATCAGTGTGCGCTGCTGCGGAGGTAGGGAGAATAGATTTTCCCGCTGAAGATACTCGGAAACCATGCCGTAAAGATCCTCCTCGTTGGCCTCAGGGCTGAAATCCTGGACGATGGCGTGCCGCGCCGTGTAGGGCACGTATTGGGTGACTTGGCGGCGGAGCGTCCGGTGGCAAAGCGGTTTGAGGCGTTCTTTTAAAGCATCGAAAGTCTCACTTTGGCTGAGGTTCGCGAATTGCTGGCGGAAGCTCGCGAGATCGCCGAAGGCGTGTTCGTCGATGAACGAGATGAGGCCGTAGAGTTCGAGAAGGGAGTTTTGAAGCGGGGTCGCGGTGAGCAGGACTTTCGGGCGACCTTCAAGCGCACTCTTCAGCTTGTTGGCGATGACGTTGGAGGCTTTGTAAACATTTCGGAGGCGGTGGGCCTCGTCGATAACGACGAGATCCCAAGGCGTGGCGGCAACGTCATCGGCCTTGTTTCTAGCGAAATGGTAGGAGCAAATGACAAGGCTCGGCTCGGTGGGCTGGAATGGGTTTTGGTTTCCTGCTTTTGCCGCCTGATTGTAGGAGCGGGCTTCGAGAATCGTCGCAGGAAGGAAAAATTTCTCTGCCAGCTCCTGATGCCACTGCTTGCGGAGGTTCGAGGGTGTGATGATCAGGATCTGGCGTTTCCTCTCCGCCCAGCGCTGGGAAAGAAGAATCCCGGCTTCGATGGTTTTGCCGAGGCCGACTTCGTCGGCGAGGAGGGCTCCATTGGAAAACGGAGAGTTGAATGCGAAAAGTGCCGCATCCACTTGGTGCGGATTCAAATCCACCTGGGCACCCGCCACAGCCGCAGCGAACTTGCCCACATTATCCGAAGACCAGCGACGCGTCAGCTCGTGAGCTAGATATTTGGCCTGGTGATCGGTGAGGGGCATTGGAAGTCATGTATGCAACCAGACGCACCCTGCGGCTACAAGATGGAAATCGCCCTCCCACTTTCCCACGGAGTCCCTATCCTCGTAGAAAAAGGCACCGGGAAAAACTGGCTGGAGGCGCATTGAATCCGGAGCCGCGTTCTCCAGAACGCGAGCCCCCGTCTTGACAACCGAACAGAAATCCTTACCTTAAGTAAGACATGCAAGCCACGATCACCAGCAAGGGACAAGTCACCGTCCCCGTCAAAATCAGAACCGAACTCAATCTTCGGGCCGGCGACCAACTGGACTTTCGGATCGAGAACGGAACGATTAAAGTCACGCCGGAAAGGAAGAAGGGCACGCTTGATGATTTCATCAACGCTTTGCCCAAGTCGGAGCGTAGCTTCACCGTGGAAGAAATGAACGCAGCGATTGCAAAAGCCGCATGTCATGGAGGCACTTGATACTAATATCTTGGTCCGACTTGCCACTCGCGATGACAAACGCCAGTTCGCCAAGGCAAATGACTTTGTGCGCACCCGCTTTTCCTCCAGCTCCCCAGCCTGGATCAGCATAATTGTTCTGGTCGAATACGTCTGGGTATTGAGCAGCCTCTACGGCTATTCCCGCGATGAAATCGCATTTTCAGTGAGCCAACTCTTGAACGCGGATAGCCTCCAAGTCGAAGACCACCCGCTGGTTGTCACAGCCCTCTCCGATTTCAACGGTTCAAAAGCCGATCTCTCCGACTGCCTCATCCTCGCCCGGAACAAATCCCGCTCCATCTCCCCCACCCACACCTTGGATCGCAAAGCCGCGAAACTCGAAGGCTTCCAACTTCTTTGAAGGATCATCTGATCTGGATGAGCCGGAACCTCGCTCCCCAGAAGCGTTCCCATCATCGTCAAGAAAGGCTCCGGAAAA
>Ga0163144_10003499_pt1 | contig 35741 bp, 30 predicted proteins | sample OliLak19BULKMAT1_FD_123175 | JGI IMG/M metagenome (GOLD analysis project Ga0163144, IMG submission 123175) | Freshwater microbial mat bacterial communities from Lake Vanda, McMurdo Dry Valleys, Antarctica - Oligotrophic Lake LV.19.BULKMAT1 | ecosystem: Environmental > Aquatic > Freshwater >...
CTCACCCTCGAACCCGGCGCCTACACCGTGCAACTCGCAGGCCTGACCGAGACGCCGGCCGAGGCGCTGATCGAGATTTACGCGCTCGACCACTAAACGCGGCACCTGCAAAACCAGTCCATCGCAGTTATCGCATTAAGTCTCCAGCCGCGCGCAACCGTCTGCCTCGCGGCCGGTCCAAAGCGCCAATGAAGGTGGATCAACTTCTCCCTCCGGTCATGGTCGTCGACGATGACGATGACGATGTCGCGTTGTTGAGCCGACATTTGAAGACGGCGGGCGTGAAGCACCCGCTGCTTCATTTTCGCAATGGCGGTGACGCGTTCATGTTCCTCAAGCAGTTCTGCCCGCCCGCCAGCACGCGCGTGCAGGCACCGGTCGCGGTGTTCCTCGACGTCAACATGCAAGGGCTCAGCGGCTTCGACGTGCTGGTCTGGGCCCGCCAACAGGCTGCGCTGGCCGGCATCAAGTTCTACATGCTGTCCGGCGCCCGCGAGGAGTGGGATGCGCAGATTGCGGCCAAGCTCGGCGCCAACGATTATTTCGAGAAATTCCCCGCGCCCGCCGTTCTGGCCGGACTCTTCGCGCCACCTCAGGCGCCAGTCCAGCGGACCATGGGCGCGCGCCACGACTACTTCACCGAATCTTCGCGTCCGGCAGCTCCTTCTTGATCCCTTCGTCGAGCGGCATCCGGTCGTTTTCCACCGTGAGTCCGGTGGTCTTCATCAACCGGCCCAGTTCTCCCTGGAGTTGCTGCACCACGGCGGCGTATTTCGGGTTCGCGATCAGGTTGTGCCGCTCCTCGGGGTCGAACTCGATGTTGTAGAGCTCGGCGAGGTGACGATCGTTTTTCCCGTCGCCATGGGGATAACGGACATATTTCCAGGCGTCGGTGCGCACGCCGCGCACGTTCGGCGTGTAGGGAAACTGCTTCTCGTAGTTGTAGTGGTAAAACCAGGACGTGCGCCACGCGGCGTCGCCCCGCTGCACCAGCTTCACCCACGAGCGTCCATGGATGTCCTTCAACGCGCCCGCATCGCACAGCTCGAGCAGGCTCGGCGCCATGTCGATCGTCAGCACCTGCTGCTCCACCACCTTGGGCCGGTTCGGCGGCGTCAGGCCGGGATAGCGCACGACGAGCGGGATCCGGATGCTCGCCTCGTGCATCGTGCGCTTGTCGACCATGCCATGCTCGCCGTTGAGGATGCCGTTGTCGCCCATGAAGACGATGATCGTGTTGTCCAGTTCGCCGCGCTGCCGCAGCAGTTCGTAGAGCCGGCCCACGCTGTCGTCGACCGAGAGCAGCGTCGCCCAGTAGGCGCGCGTCATCGCCTCGAAATCCTTCACCGCCTCCGGGCTGTCGTCGGGAAATTTCTTCCGCCACTCGAAGAGCGGCCCGTAGATGCCGTGCCAGGTGTGGAGCCGCTCCGTGATCCACGCGGGCTTGTCGCCGAGCATGGATGCGGTTTCCGGATACGGCACCCGCACGCGCTCGAACGCCTTCTCGTATTTCGCCTCCGGGAAATAAAAACTGTGCGGCGCCTTGTGACCGATCATCAGGCACCACGGCTTGTCGGCGCGCGGCTGCTTGAGCCAGTCGGTCGCCAGGTCCGTCACGACGTTCGTGTAATACCCCTTCACCACCTCGCGCTTCCGGCCGTGGAACGAGAACTCCGTGTCGAAATACTTTCCCTGGCCCTTGTGCGTCACGAACCAGTTGAACCCGGGCCGCGGCTCGTCGTTCTCCTCGCCCATGTGCCATTTGCCGATATAGGCCGTGTCGTAACCGGCCGCCTGCAACACCATCGGGAAGCTGCGGAAATTCGTGGGATACTCCGTGAAGTTGTTCGTGACGCCGTGCGTGTGCGCGTAGACGCCGCTGAGGATGCTCGCGCGGCTCGGCGAGCAGAGCGACGTCGTGCAGAACGTGTTCTTGAAATACACGCCCTCCCGGCCGATCCGATCCATGTTCGGCGTTTTCAGGTGCGGGTGGCCGGCGATCCCCATCGCATCCGCGCGTTGATCGTCCGTCAGGATGAAGAGGATGTTTGGGCGCTTCGCCGTGGCGGCGAGGCAGGTGGCAGACGCGCCGAGAACGGCGAACACGAGCATCCACGAGCGCGGAAAGGAGGTCTTCATGAAAGCGAGAGGGTTGCGGAAGACCGTCTTTTGTCCGCAAGACACCCCCGCCCGCAAGAGTGATGTGCGGCTCCGAGCCAGCGCCGGACGAAGCGTGGCGAATCCTCGCCGCAGTGGCGATCAGTGCGCGCGGCTCGGGGGGGGCATTTGCCTTCGCGCTTCCGGGGGGAGCATTTCGTTCGTAGCGGAGCCGCTTCGGCTCCGGCTCGGAACGGGAAGCCGTTCCGCTACAGTTCCACTCATCTCTCAAGCAGAGACTGATTTCGTAGCGGAGCCGCTTCGGCTCCGACCCGGAACGGAAAGCCGTTCCGCTACAATTCGACTCATCTTGAAGGCAATTCGGAATCAGATGGCCCAAAGTGCGCCCCAGCCGGCGGTGACCGTCGCCGCCTATGCGCTGTTGTGGATCGCCGCGCTCAAGCTCATCGGCGCTGGCCAGGCGCCGCCCCACCTACAGCCGCCCAAATGGCGCCGGGCCGCAGACGAACGCGCCGCGCCGGCACTCTCGACGGCCGATCTGTTGCGTGCCCTGCGCAGTGAGCTGTGGGCGGCGCAGCTCAGCCCGCAGAGTTTCTCCCACGTCACGTCACCCTCCTCGCTCGACACCAACGATGAGAAACTAATCCCCAGTCTCGCCCACGCCATCCTCTCCGCTGCGTAATCCTCGCTACGCCGCCTTCCTGATCGCAACCATCCGAGCCAAACTCCAGGAAGCCGCGGGCTTTAGCCCGCGGCTTGTAGAATCAGGACAGCCTGACCGCCGATCAGCTCGCGGTGGCTTGTGCGTCGGCCGGTTTCGGCTCGTCGACCGGAAGCTCGGCACCAAAGGGCAGCGTGATCTTGAGCTGCTTGTAGGTCGGCAGGCCCGTGCCCGCCGGAATCAAGTGACCCATGATGACGTTTTCCTTGAAGCCCTTCAGGAGGTCGACCTTGCCCAGAGTCGAGGCGTCGGTGAGGACGCGCGTCGTCTCTTGGAAAGAGGCAGCCGAAATGAAGCTTTCGGTTTCGAGCGACGCCTTGGTGATGCCAAGGAGGATCGGTTCGGCTTCGGCGGGTTTGCCACCGGCCTCCTCAATGCGCTTATTTTCCAGAAGGAACGTGGCGCGATCGACCTGCTCGCCCCAGAAGTTCTCGGTGTCGCCCGGATCGGTGATCCGAACTTTGCGGAGCATCTGGCGGATGATGATTTCGATGTGCTTGTCGTTAATCGTCACGCCCTGGAGACGATACACTTCCTGCACTTGGCTAATCAGGAAGTCGTAGAGGGCGGACGGCCCGAGGATCTCGAGGATCTCGTGCGGATCGGCCGAGCCTTCGGTAAGGTGCTGGCCCTTGTGGACCACATCGCCCGGCTGCACGATGATGTGTTTGCCGGTGGCGATGAGATGCTCCTCTTCCTGGCTCGTCTCGTCGTTTTTCACGACCAGCTTGCGCTTGCCGCGGACGGTGCCTTCAAACGACACGATGCCGTCGATGCGCGACATCTCGGCGGCGTCCTTCGGCCGGCGAGCTTCGAACAGCTCGGCGACGCGGGGGAGACCACCGGTGATGTCCTTTGTCTTGGAAGCCTGGCGCGGCGTCTTGGCGAGCAGCGCACCGGGGGCGATCGTGTCGCCCTCGTTGACCGCGATCTGAGCGCCGACAGGAATCGAATAGGCCGCGAGCGGCTTGTTCTTTCCGTCGCGGATTTCGATCTGCGGATTCAGGTCTTCCTTGTGCTCGATGACGACGGTGGCGATGCGGCCCGACGATTCGTCGAGTTCGCGCTTCACCGTGACACCGGGGATCATGTCCTTGAAGTGCAGCGAGCCACCCTTTTCGGAGAGAACCGGAACGTTGTAGGGATCCCACTGCGCGAGGACCGCGCCCTTGTCGATCTTCTCGCCGTCACCGACGTGGAGGAAGGAGCCGACAACGATGTTGTAGACTTCGATTTCCTTTTCGTCGGCGTCGAGGATCTGAATCGTGCCGGTCTTGTTGAGGACGATGGAGCCGCCGTCGGCGGTTTCGACGAGGCGGAGGGCCTTGTATTTCACGGTGCCGCTGGCGCGGACGCGAATTTCGGGCGTCTTGAAGCCGCCGGAGGCGACGCCACCGATGTGGAACGTGCGCATCGTAAGCTGCGTGCCCGGCTCGCCGATGGACTGCGCGGCGATGATGCCGACGGAGTCGCCGATCTTCGCGACCTTGTTGGTCGCGGGATTGATGCCGTAGGACTTCGCGTCGATGCCGCCCTTGCTCACCGAGGTGAGCGGGGACATGACCTTCACGCGCTCGATACCGAGCTCGTCGACCTTGGCCGCGATTTCCTCGGTGATGAGCTCGCCGGAACCGACGAGGATTTCGGAGGGATTGATCGGGTTGATCACGTCGTCACTCGAGAAGCGACCGATGAGGCGCTCCTTCAACGGGACGATTTCGTCGTCACCCTCGAAGATCGCCTTCTTCCAGACGCCGTCGCGGGAGCCGCAATCGTCTTCCGCGATGATGACATCCATCGCCACGTCGCACAGCTTGCGGGTGAGATAGCCGGCGTCCGCGGTCTTCAGCGCCGTATCCGCGAGACCCTTACGGGCGCCGTGGGTGGAGATGAAGTATTCGAGGACGGTGAGGCCCTCGCGGAACGAGGACAGGATGGGGCGCTCGATGATTTCGCCGGAGGGCTTGGCCATGAGGCCGCGGGTGCCGCAAAGCTGGCGGACCTGCTGCTTGTTACCGCGGGCGCCCGAGTCCATCATGATGTAGACGGGATTCACCTCGGGCTTGCCATCGTTGTTCTCCAGTTTCGCGAACACCTGCTTCGCGATCTGGTCGGTGGCGCTCGTCCAGATGTCGACGACCTTGTTGTAGCGCTCGCCGTCGGTGATGATGCCCTTGTTGAACTGGCCTTCGACCTCGGCGATCTTCTTGCGGGACTCGGCCACGATTTCCTTCTTCGTGTCCGGAATGATCATGTCGTCGATCCCGATCGAGATGCCGGCCTGCATGGCGGTCTGGAAGCCGAGATCCTTCAGCTTGTCGAGGGTCTCGACCGTGATCAGGTTGCCCGAGATTTTGTAGGTGTTGAGAATCAGATCGCCCAGTTTGCTCTTCGGCACCGGGAAGTTCACGAAGCCGAGACCGGCCGGCCAGATCTGGTTGAAGATCACGCGACCGACGGTCGTGCGAAGCGTCTTGCGCTTGGTGTCGCCGAAGACCGTTTCGCGGGTGAAATCGGGATTCGGCACCTCGACCCAGTCGTGCATTTTCAGCGCGCCGTCGGCCTTGGCGTAGAGCACTTCCTGCAGACCGCTGAGCAACGGCACGCGAACGCCCTTCGCCGGCTTGGTGCGCGGCTCGATCGTGAGATAGTAGGCGCCGAGAACGATGTCCTGCGACGGCGTGAGGATCGGCTTGCCGGAAGACGGCGAGAAGATGTTCGACGTCGCCATCATGAGGAGTTTGCACTCCATGATCGCTTCGAGGGACAGCGGCACATGCACCGCCATCTGGTCACCGTCGAAGTCCGCGTTGTAAGCGGTGCAGACGAGCGGGTGAATCCGGATGGCTTCGCCTTCGATCAGGATGGGCTCGAAAGCCTGGATCGACAGACGGTGGAGCGTCGGCGCACGATTGAGCAGCACCGGGTGGCCCTTCGTGACTTCCTCGAGGATGTCCCAGACTTCCGGCGACTTCTTCTCGATCATCTTGCGCGCACCGCGGACGGTGTGCACGAAGCCGAGTTCCTTGAGGCGGCGGATGATGAATGGCTCGAAGAGCACGAGCGCCATTTTCTTCGGCAGACCGCACTGGTTGAGCTTCAGCTCGGGACCGATGACGATGACGGAGCGGCCGGAGTAATCGACGCGCTTGCCGAGCAAGTTTTGGCGGAAACGACCCTGCTTGCCCTTGAGCATGTCCGAAAGGGACTTCAAGGGGCGGTTGCCGGCGCCCGTGACGGGGCGGCCGTGACGGCCGTTGTCGAAGAGCGCGTCGACCGCTTCCTGCAGCATGCGCTTTTCGTTGTGAATGATCACATCGGGCGTTTTCAACTGCATCAAATTCCGCAGGCGATTATTGCGGTTGATGACGCGGCGATAGAGATCGTTGAGATCGGAGGTCGCGAAGCGACCGCCCTCGAGCGGGACGAGCGGGCGCAGGTCCGGCGGGATGACCGGCAACACTTCCAATACCATCCACTCCGGACGGCTCTTCGAGTGAATGAATCCCTGGATGACCTTCAGACGCTTCGAGAGCTTCTTCTTGATCTGTTTCGATTTCGTCGCGCGCATCTGCTCCTGCAGTTCGGCCACGGTCGCCTCCATGTCGGTCTTCACGAGCGCATCGCGGACCGCTTCGGCGCCCATCTTGGCCACGAACGAGTCGTCACCGTATTCGTCCAAGGCCTGGCGATACTCGGTGTCCGTGAGCAACTGCTTCATCTCGAGCGGGGTCTTGCCCGGATCGATGACCATGTAGTTCTCGTAGTAGATCACGCGCTCGAGCGAGCGCGCGGTCATGTCGAGCAGCAGGCCGAGACGGCTCGGCATCGACTTCAAGAACCAGATGTGAGCAACCGGAACGGCGAGCTCGATGTGGCCCATGCGCTCGCGGCGCACGCGGGCGATCGTCACTTCGACGCCGCAGCGATCGCACACGACGTCCTTGTATTTGATCCGCTTGTATTTTCCGCACGCGCACTCGTAGTCGCGCACCGGTCCGAAGATCTTCTGGCAGAAAAGACCACCCGGCTCGGGCTTGAAGGTGCGGTAGTTGATCGTTTCCGGATTCTTTACTTCGCCCTTGGACCATTTGCGGATGGTCTCGGGTGAGGCGACCGTGATGGACACGCAATCGAATGCGGCAGCCTCATCACCAATGGCTTCGCGCGCCTCGTTGCGGGCGCCGGAAGTGTCGTTGGGTTGAATCATTTTAGTGTCTCCCTGAATTGATGTGAAAGGATGAAGCGATGGGGATACGTCGAGCGCCGGTTAGGAACCGTAGCTCAGCGCGTCGCGCTTCTGGAGTTTGATATCAAGGCCCAGCGACTGGATTTCCTTGATGAGCACGTTGAACGATTCGGGCGTGCCGGCCTGCAGCGTGTTGTCGCCCTTGACGAGCGACTCGTAGATCTTCGTGCGGCCCTGCACGTCGTCGGACTTGACGGTGAGGAGTTCCTGGAGCGTGTGCGCCGCGCCGTAGGCTTCGAGCGCCCACACTTCCATTTCGCCGAAACGCTGGCCGCCGTATTGGGCTTTGCCGCCCAGAGGCTGCTGCGTGACGAGCGAGTAAGGACCAACCGCGCGCGCGTGAATCTTGTGCGACACGAGATGGTTCAGCTTCATCATGTAGATGTAGCCGACGACGACTTCCTGGTCGATTTTCTCGCCCGTGCGGCCGTCGAGGAGCGGGCTCTTGCCGGTGGAGGGCAGCTTCGCGTCACGGAGGTATTCGCGGACTTTCTTTTCCGGAATGCCATCGAACACGGGCGTCGCCACCTTGATGCCGAGCTTTTTGCAGGCCCAGCCCAAATGCGTCTCGAGCACCTGACCGACGTTCATGCGTGAAGGCACGCCGAGCGGGTTCAGGCAGATTTCGACGGGCGTGCCGTCCGGGAGGAACGGCATGTCTTCCTCGGGCACGATCTTGGCGACCACACCCTTGTTGCCGTGACGGCCGGCCATCTTGTCACCGACCTCGAGCTTTTGCTTCGTGGCGATGTAGACCTTGACCTGCTTGATCGCGCCATCGGCCGAGCCTTCGCCCGCCTCGATGCTGCCAATCTTGCGCTCACGGTCGGTCTCGAGCTCGTCGAACTTCGTCTGATACGAGCCGATGATCTCCATGATCTTGATACGAACCGGAGACGGATCGATCTGAACGTGTTTCGAGACGGCGGCGAGTTTGCGCAGGAGCGTCTTGGTAATCTTGCGGTTGGCCGGGATGATGATTTCGCCGGACTCGCCGTTGATCACGTCGAGCGGAATCTTTTCGCCGAGGAGAATGTTGGAGAGGGCCTCGGTGAGACCCTCGCGCAACTTGTCCATCTGCGTCTTGTATTCCTCCTGGATCTGCTTCGCCTGACGACGACGGTCCGACGGAGAGAGCTTCTCCTCCTGATTGTCGATGCGCGAGGAGACCTTCACGTCCATGATGATGCCGGTGACGCCGGACGGGACGATGAGGGACGTGTCCTTCACGTCCGCGGCCTTTTCGCCGAAAATCGCGCGGAGCAGTTTTTCCTCGGGCGCGAGCTCCGTCTCGGACTTCGGAGTGATTTTGCCAACGAGGATGTCGCCGGGTTTCACTTCCGCGCCGATGCGAATGACGCCGTTGTGGTCGAGGTTCTTGAGGGCCTCTTCACCGACGTTCGGGATGTCACGCGTGATTTCTTCCGGCCCGAGCTTGGTGTCGCGCGCGGTGACCTCGAATTCCTGGATGTGGATCGAGGTGAAGATGTCTTCGCGGAGCACCTTCTCGGAAATGAGAATGGCGTCTTCGAAGTTGTAACCGTTCCACGGCATGAACGCCACGAGCACGTTGCGGCCGAGGGCCATCTCGCCCTTGTCGGTCGAAGGACCGTCGGCGATGATCTGGCCGGCCTTGATCTTCTGCCCCTGCGTGACGATCGGCTTCTGGTTGAAGCAGGTGCCGGCGTTCGAGCGCATGAATTTCCGCAGCTCGTAGACGTAGGTGTGCGTCTTCGGCTCGGTCTTCAGGTTGCGCGGCAGCTCGCCGTCCTTGGTGACGACGATGCGCTTCGCGTCGACGGAGGCGACGATGCCGGCCTCCTCGGCGACCACGACGATCTTCGAGTCGCGGGCGACGCGTTCTTCGATGCCGGTGCCGACGAACGGCGCCTCGGCCTGGAGCAGCGGCACGCCCTGGCGTTGCATGTTGGCGCCCATGAGCGCGCGATTCGCATCATCGTGCTCGAGGAAGGGAATCATGCCCGCGGCGATCGAGATGACCTGCTTCGGCGAGACGTCCATGAGGTGGACTTCGCCGGCGGCTACTTCGAGGAAGTTGCCGTCCTGGCGGACGGTGACCTTGCCGACGAAGTGGTTCTTGTCGTCGAGCTCGGAATTGGCCTGGGCGATGACCTTGCCCTCTTCCTGGTCGGCGGTGAGATACTCGATCTTGTCGGTGACGCGGCCGTCCTTGGCGGTCCGATACGGCGTCTCGATGAAGCCGAATTCGTTCACGCGGGCGTAGGTCGAGAGCGAGTTGATGAGGCCGATGTTCGGACCTTCAGGCGTCTCGATCGGGCAGATGCGGCCGTAGTGCGACGGATGGACGTCACGGACCTCGAAGCCGGCGCGCTCGCGGTTGAGACCGCCCGGCCCGAGCGCGGAGAGACGACGCTTGTGCGTGACCTCGGCGAGCGGGTTGATCTGATCCATGAACTGCGAGAGCTGCGAGCGGGCGAAGAAATCGCGGATGACGGTCGTCAGCGCCTTCGGGTTGATCAGCTTCTGCGGCGTGATCGAGTCGACGCTCTGGTCATACATCGTCATACGCTCGCGGACGAGTCGCTCGGTGCGGCTGAGGCCGACGCGGCACTGGTTGGCGAGCAACTCGCCGACGGTGCGGACGCGGCGGGAGCCGAGGTGATCGATGTCGTCGACGACGCCGACGCCGCGCTTGAGGCGGACAAGATACTTCGTGGCGGCGACGATGTCGGCGCTCTCGAGGATGCGCTGCTCGAGTTCGGCCTTGAGGCCGAGCTTCTGGTTGACCTTGTAACGACCGACGCGACCGAGGTCGTAGCGCTTCGGATCGAAGAACAGGCGCTTGAGGAGGGCCTTGGCGTTCGCCGTGGTCGGCGGCTCGCCCGGACGGAGGCGCTTGTAGATTTCCTTCAGCGCTTCCTCTTCGTTGCGCGTCGGGTCCTTCTTGAGCGCGCGGATGATCGCGCCCTCGTCGATCGAGGTGTCGATCACGCGCAGGACGGTAATCTCGTGTTTCTCGAACGTGCGGACGATGGCCTTCGTGAGCGGCTCGAACGCGCGCGCGAGCACGACGCCCTTCTGGGCGTCGATCGCGTCCTCGACGAGCACGAGCGTGGAGACGTTCTCCATGTCGAGCGCCTTGGAGACCTTCAGGTCCTTGATCTCGTAGAAGAGATTCAGCAGGTCGATGTCGCTCGAGTAGCCGATGGCGCGGAGCAGCGTCGTGATGAGGAATTTCCGGCGGCGGCGGCGGCGGTCGAGGTAAACGTAGAGCAGGTCGTTGTTGTCGAACTGCACCTCGAGCCAGGTGCCGCGGTCGGGGATGATGCGGAAGGAGTGGAGCGGCTTGCCATTCGGGTGCGGGGTGACCTCGAACGCGATGCCGGGAGAGCGGTGGAGCTGGGAGACGACAACGCGCTCGGCGCCGTTGATGATGAACGAGCCGCGCTCGGTCACCATCGGGATCTCGCCCATGTAGATGTCCTCGTCCTTGATGAAGTCCTCCTCGCGGAGGCGGAGCTTCACGTAGAGGGGAACTGAATACGTGATGCCTTCCCGGAGGCACTCGAGCTCGGTGTTCTTGGGATCGCCCAGATTGTAGGAGACGTATTCGAGCGTCAGGCGCTCGTCGTAGGAGAGGATCGGGAAGACCTCGCGAAACACGGCCTCGAGACCCTGCGGCTTGCGCTGCTTTTCGGGAATACCCTTCTGCAGGAAGTCGAGATACGAGGTGATCTGAATCTCGATTAGATTCGGCGGCTGGATGACTTCGCGGAGCTTGCCGAAGTTGATGCGTTCAGAGTTGTTGCGGTCGGCCATGGGAATTCCCGGTAGAGATTAATAGACAGAAAAAAGCGCAGCAATGCCCTCAGTGCGCGCAGCGGAGCGGGCTGGAGAAACGAAGCGAAAGAACAATTTCAGCAAAGGCAAAGGACAGGCCGCGCAGAGGCACGGCCTGTCCCGATAAAATCGGAAGTTGTGCGATGAAAACCGCCAAGCTTCGTCGAATTACTTGAGCTCGACCTGGGCGCCGGCCGCCTCGAGCTTCTTCTTGATTTCCTCGGCTTCGGCCTTCGGAGCGTTCTCCTTGACCGGCTTCGGCGCACCTTCGACGAGGTCCTTGGCTTCCTTGAGGCCAAGGCCGGTGATGGCGCGGACTTCCTTGATGACGCCGATCTTGTTCGCGCCAGCGGCCTTGAGGACGACGGTGAACTCGGTCTGCGCTTCGGCGGCCGGAGCCGCAGCGGCGGCGCCCGCAGCGGCGGGAGCGGCGGCGGCGGCGGCGGACACGCCCCATTTGCCTTCGAGGTCTTTGACCAGCGCGGCGAGTTCGATGACCGACTGGCCGGACAGCCACTCGATGACTTGATCTTTGGTAACGGTGCTCATGTGGATGCTTCCTTGGGCGGACTAGCGGTTTCGAAGAGTGAAACGCGTTTAAGAGACGTATCCCCTAGCCTGCCTCGTTGGATTTCTTGCTTCACGAACGCACGACGGAAAACGCCGCGCGCCCGCGAAAATGGTTTTGGTTAAATTGGGTTGGCGACGAAGCCAGCTCAGGCCGCGGGAGCGGCCGGCTGGTCCTTCTTGACCTTGGCATCGAGGACGCGAACGAACGCGGCCGCATTGCTCTTGAGGAGGCCGAGGAACTGCGAGCGCAGGGCCTCGAACGAGGGAAGATCGGCGATCTTCCTGAGGTCTTCGGCCGTGACGAGCTTCTTGTCCAGCACGCCGACCTTGATCTCGAGCTTCTGCTTATCCTCGAAGAACTTCTTCAGGACCTTCGCGACGCCCGCAGAATTCTTGCCGCCGACGACGACGGCCGTGGGGCCAGTCAGCGAGGACTCGAACTCGGGGAGCCCGAGCGCCTTGGCGGCGACGCGGAGCGAGCTGTTCTTGACGACGTGGAACTCGGCCTTCTCGACCGCGAGGCGCTTGCGCAGTTCGGCGGCGTCGGCGACGGTCACTTTCGTGAAGTTCGTCAGGATGACGTAGTCGCTCTTCTTGAGGTGCGTATCGACCTCGGAAATCAGGTATTGTTTTTCTGCTCTCATGGTCGTGCGCCTCAGTATTTCGAAAACTCGGTGGATGCGATCTTCACGCTCGGGCTCATGCTCGAGGAAATCGTGACGGTCTTGATGAACTGGCTGCCCTTGAAGGTCGCGGGTTTGCCTTTGCCAACCGCCTCGAGGACGACCTGGGCGTTTTCCAAAATCTGCGCGGGCGTGAACGAACGCTTGCCGACGCCGACGCCGATGTTGGCGGTCTTGTCCATCTTGAACTCCACGCGGCCGGCCTTGACGGCCTTGATGCCGGCGGCGACATCGTCGGTGACGGTGCCCGCCTTCGGGTTCGGCATGAGGCCCTTGGGACCGAGGACGCGAGCGAGCGTGCGGACCTGCTTCATGGCTTCGGTCGTCGCGATCGCGACGTCGAATTCGAGCCAGCCTTCGCTGACCTTTTTCATCAGCTCGGCCATACCGGCCTCGTCAGCACCGGCGGCAAGGGCCTTCGGCGCATCGTCAGTGAAGACGATGACGCGGACCTTCTTGCCGGACCCATTGGGCAGCGGCGTGGTGCCGCGGACGTTTTGTTCGCCGGACGTGGCGTCGACGCCGAGGCGGAATGAGAGTTCGACGGTCTCGTCGAACTTCGCCTTCGGGAACTTGGCCAGGATCTCAACCGCGTCTTTCAACGCGTAGTCCTTGGTGAGGTCAGCGACCTTGATGGCGCTGTTGTATCGTTTGCTGTGCTTTTTTGCCATGATGACTCCTTGCGGTGCGAACGTCCGTGAGGACTCCCGCTGAGTTTGGTTTTTGTTGGAATTGCCGGAGCGGATTTACGCAGCGACGGATCGCGGCAAAAACCACTCCTGCAAAATCGGATTAGTCGACGACCTCGATGCCCATGTTACGGGCGGTGCCGGCAATGATCTTGATGCCCGCCGCCTCGTCGTTGGCGTTCATGTCGGCCTTCTTGATCTTCCAGATCTCGGCGAGCTGCTTCTTGGTGACCTTGCCGACCTTGTCCTGATTCGGCTTGGCCGAACCGCTGGCGATGTTTGCCGCCTTCTTCAGAAGGACGGAGGCCGGCGGCGACTTCAGGATGAACGTGAAGCTCTTGTCGGAGAACACCGTGATGACCACCGGCAGAATCATGCCGTTCTGGTCCTTGGTGCGGGCGTTGAACTCCTTACAGAACGCCATGATGTTGACGCCTTGCGCGCCGAGCGCGGGACCGACCGGGGGCGCGGGATTCGCGGCGCCGGCGGGGAGCTGGAGGCGGATATAACCTTGGATCTTCTTAGCCATGGGACGGACGTAGTTGGATTTTCGATTTAACTGCTTCGATTGAGGGACTCCGACCGGCCAGAGGCGGGCTGAAATCGAAAATCCAAAATCGAATTTCTAAATGATTTATTCGGCGGCGCGGGTGATCTGCCAGTATTCGAGCTCGACCGGGGTAAACCGGCCGAAGATGGAGACCGAGACCTTGAGCTTGCCGCGGTCGGGATCGATTTCGTCGATGCGGCCGGTGAGCGACGCGAACGCGCCGTCGGTGATCTTCACTTCCTCGCCGACCGAGTATTGCACCTTCGGCACTTCCTTGCCGCTGGCGGCCTCGATCCGGGAATAGATTTCGTCGATCTCGGTCTGACGCAGGGCCGCCGGCCGATCGCCGCCGACGAAGCCGATCACGCCGGTGGTCTCCTTGACGAAATACCACGGCTTGTTGATCAGCTTGCCGTCCTCGCCGTAGAGCTTGGCCTGGATGAAGACATAGCCCGGGTAGAGCTTGCGCACCTTGGTCGACTTCTTGCCGCCCTTGACCTCGGAAACGACCTCGGTGGGCAGGAGGATCTCGAAGATGTATTCGTCGAGTTCCTCGGCCTTCTTGAACCGCTCGATATACATCTTCACCTTGTTCTCCTGACCGGAGAGCGTGTGAAGTGCGAACCACTGGGCGCCGGGAGGCGCGGACGTTTGGGCGGACATGAGTGCGAGGACGCTCGGGCGAAAGGGTTAGCTGACCAGATCCGTGAACAGAATAACGACCTGCGTGAGCGAGAAGTCGCTGATGCTGGTGAACAACCCGAGAATGAGGGAGGCGAAGACGACGACGATCGTCGAATCGCGCAGCTCGGTCTTCGTCGGCCATGTGCACTTCTTCAATTCTTCGAGCATTTCGCCGAAGAAGATACGGGTGCTGCGGAAAGGATTTTTCATACTGGAAGTGCTGGCAGGCGCGGAGGGAATCGAACCCCCAACCAACGGTTTTGGAGACCGCTACTCTACCAATTGAGCTACGCGCCTGTAGGTTGGTCCTTTAGACGAGACAGCCGAGGCCCCGTTGCGAGGCCTCGGCGAATCGCCTTAAACGGTTAAGGAGGTGCTTATTCGATGATCTCCGAGATACGACCGGCACCGATGGTGCGGCCGCCTTCGCGGATCGCGAACTTCTGGGTCTTTTCCATCGCGATCGGAACGATCAAATCGATTTCAACGGCGATGTTGTCACCTGGCATGATCATCTCGACGCCCTTCGGGAGATTGACGATACCCGTCACGTCCGTCGTGCGGAAGTAGAACTGGGGACGGTAGCCGTTGAAGAACGGCGTGTGGCGGCCGCCCTCATCCTTGGAGAGAACGTAGATTTCGGCCTTGGCCTTCTTGTGCGGTGTGATCGACTTCGGAGCAGCGAGAACCTGACCGCGCTGGATGCCTTCCTTGTCGATACCACGAAGGAGGATGCCGACGTTGTCGCCCGCCTGGCCGCTATCGAGCAGCTTGCGGAACATTTCGATGCCGGTCACCACGGAGGTCGTCGTGTCCTTGAGACCGACGATTTCAACGGAGTCGTTGACCTTGATGATTCCGCGCTCGATACGACCCGTCGCGACAGTGCCGCGGCCGGTGATCGAGAACACGTCTTCGACGGACATGAGGAAAGGCTTGTCCATCTCACGGACCGGCTCAGCGATTTCATTGTCGATGGCGTCCATCAGCTCGCCGATGGCCTTTTCGCCTTCCGGTTTACCTTCGAGGGCCGCCGTGGCCGAACCGCGCACGATCTTCGCGTTCTTGCCGTCAAATTGATACTTGGTCAGGAGGTCGCGAATCTCTTCCTCGACGAGCTCGAGCAGGTCGGGGTCATCGATGAGGTCGACCTTGTTGAGGAACACCACGATCTTCGGCACGCCAACCTGGCGGGCGAGCAGCACGTGCTCCTTCGTCTGGGGCATCGGGCCGTCCGCCGCTGAAACCACGAGAATGGCGCCGTCCATCTGCGCCGCACCCGTGATCATGTTCTTCACGAAGTCAGCGTGGCCGGGGCAATCGACGTGAGCGTAGTGACGCTTGGTCGTCTCGTATTCGACGTGAGCCACCGCGATGGTCACCGTCTTGGTGGCGTCGCGCACGGTGCCACCCTTGGCGATATCTGCGTAAGCCTTGAGCTCGGCCAGGCCCTTGCGGGACTGCACCGCGAGAATCGAGGCGGTCGTAGTCGTCTTACCGTGGTCAATGTGGCCGATGGTGCCGACGTTGACGTGCGGTTTGGTGCGTTCGAATTGAGCTTTAGCCATGGGAGACGGTTAGTTAGGTGGTGATGAAAAAGGACTTCTGGTTTTGCGTCGTAGAAGCCTATGCCGACGAGTTTTTTGGCCCTGGAGCCCAGAACCGGATTTGAACCGGCGACCTCCCCCTTACCAAGGGGGTGCTCTGCCAACTGAGCTATCTGGGCAGACTAAGGGAGTGCCAAAAAACGAAAAGAGCCGGTGAACGTGCAACCCGGCTTTGGCACCGTCAACAGCAAATTGGAGCGATCCTCCAAAAATCTACCGGCCGCTCTACGGCGCGACGATCAGTCGGTAAAATCCCGGCGGCAAGCGCTCCCCGATTCGATAGCGCCGCGCGAGGTAATTTCGGTAGTGCGCATCGATTTCCTCCACCCGCGAACTGGACGTGACGGTGAGCGGTGCGACCAGTCCCGTTGCATCCACCATCGCGATTAATTCCAGCGGCTCCCACGGCTTGCCGCCGGCCGGACGGGCATCCGCGGGCAACCGCTCCACCAGCACGCGCGTGCCTGAAGCGGTCGCCACAACCTCGAGCATCCCGCCGCCGCCGGACGTCTCGGGGAGCGCAACCGGATTTCGCCCCATCCCCAAGGCCTCCGGGCTCGCCCGCTCCCCCGCCAGCGCATCGAGCGGCTTCACCTCCGCGGCGGGCTTCCCGTTCAGCGCGACGATGGGCGGCAATTCCCGCGCCAAAGTCAGTTCCGACTCCGAATAGCGCCACTTGATCGTCTCGTTGTCGAGAAACGTCCGGCCCGGTTCCCGCCGCGGTTCCGGCAGCGAGACATTGAAGTCCGTCGGCAGAAAGAGCGGCCGCAGGTCGCGGATCTCCGCCTCCTCTTTGAGCGCCGTATCCGTAGTCATGTCACGCAACTGCACCAGCGGCTTGCCCGGCGCTGGCGGAATCGCCCCCCGCGTCGGCGGAGCCCCGGTTCCGCCAGGAAACCGAAAGAGGCTCAGCATCGCGAGCAGGACCACGGCAGCGGCGCCGCCTGCCACCGTCCACCGCATGCGCGCCGGCTCCATGGCGGGGCCCCTCACCGACCGCTCCGGGTCGGCTGCGCCCCCGGATCTTCAGCGGCATAGAGCACGTGCGCGAAGCCCGCGCGCCGCGCTTCCCCGGTGATTTTTGCGACAATCGAGTTCGGCACCCTCGCCTCGACCTGCATGAGCAGGGTCGGCTCCGCGATGCCCCGAACCTGATCCTTCAGCCACGCGGGCAGCTCCTCCATCTTGCGCGGACCGCCGCCCGTGAAGACCTGGCCGGAGTTTGTCACCGTGATGACATGGGTGGGCGGACGGGCGTTGGCGCCGGCCCCCTCCACCCGCGGGAGCTGAAAATCGATTTCCACCCCCGGGGCGAGGACGAACCGGGCGCCGAACAGCGAGAAGAACAGCACGAGCAGTCCGGCGTTCACGAAAAACAACGCCCCGAAACTCCGCGGCTCCGGCCGCAGCTTCGACGCGAGATCGAGCGGGCGGGTGATCATGACGCGGCCGATCGCTCCCCGGCTTCGCTGCGGCGCTCGCCGGGCTTCACGCCCCGGTATTCAGTGAGGAGATACTTCATGATCTCGTTGCCGGACCACTCGATATCGCGGACGATGGCGCGGATCCGGCCACTGATAAAGTGATACGCCAGGTGCGCCGGAATCGCGAGCATGAGGCTCGCCGCCGCCGTGAGCAGCGCCTGCCACATGCCGGCCGAGAGCGCGCCCGCCATCGCGTAGTTGCCGCCCTTTTCGAACGCCATGAACGTCGAAATCATTCCCAGCGTGCAGCCCAGCAAGCCCACCAGGGGCGCCACCTGCGCGACGGCCGCGATGGTGCCCAGCCGCCGCTCGAGCGCGGGCAGTTCCACGATACCCGCCTCCTGCACATGAAAACGCATCGCGTCCGCGGCATCGTCCGCATGCAGCAGCGCCGCCTTCACGACGGCCGCGACCGGCCCCGGCGTTTCCTCGCAAACCGTGAGCGCCTCGACGAGCCGGCGCTTCGCGAGGATGTTCTTGATCCCGTCGATGAACGCCTTCGCCCGGATCTGGCTCCGGTGCAGGAAGAGTGTGCGCTCCACGAACAGCATCACGCCGAGCACCGCCAGCACGGCGAGCACCCCCATCATCGGACCGCCGCGGGAAAAAAGGCTGAAATCGAAACCGGACATCGCGCGTGAGACTTAGCGTTCCGCGCCGCGCGGCAAACTCGAAAGCGGCCGGCTCATGGCGCGGCCTTCGGCACCGGCACACCGGATTGCTCCAACCGCGCGCGCGCCGCCTCGGCATACGGCAGCCGCAGTTCGAGCAGCAGTTGGTAGACAGCGTTGCCCTCGTCGATCTGGCCGCGCTTTATGCGCAGGTCGCCCAAGTCGAGGAGCGTCCGCGCGAGCCAATAGGGCCGCTTTGCTCCGGCCTCAAACGGCTTGGCCGCATCCTTGAGGAATGGCGTCACCACATCCTCGAACCAGACCCTCGCCGCCTCGTCGGGCTTGCCCCGGCTCTCCAGCAGCTTGCCCAGGTTGTAGCCGGCCTCGATGCGCACATCCGCCGGCGCATCGCTGCGATCGCGGAGCTGTTCGAAGAGCAACTGCGCCTTGTCGGCGTGCGACGGATCCTCGCGCGTCGATTGAGCATTGTGCGTCTCGGCCAGCGCGAGCTGGGCGACCACAACATCGGGTCGCCGGCTGTATTTGTTGACGATCTCCTCGTAGGCCCGCTGCGCCGCTGGAAAATCGTTCAGCTTTCGAAAAATGTGCCCCTGCCGCAGCCGGGCATCGAAGATCATTTCCGCCTGGCCGGGCACCGTCGATTTCGAGACGAGTTCGATCAGATCCTCGATGCGTTTGTTCGCCTCCTGCAGGTTCTCGGTGCGGCCGAGCCGCTCGGACAGCAGCGCCAGCTTGAACAGCGCCATCGGGACATACTCGCTCTTCTTGTAGGCTTCGTTGTCGGTCAGGCTGATCAGCCGGTTGCGCGCCTTGTCGATGTTGTCCTGCTGCGCGTAGTGCTCCGATTCGATCAGATACGACGAGATCGCGGCGTCGGTCATCGCATATTTTTCGCGCAGCATTTTCAGGGTTTCGAGCGCCCCCGGTTCCTGGCCGAGCGCGAACTCCGCGCGCGCCTTCAGCAGCACCGCGGTGCTTTCGATCTCCGTCTTCAGATCCGGCTCGATCGCAAACGGCGTCGCCAGCAGCGCCGCGACCCGCTGAATCGTCTGTTCCGGCTCGTTGCTTTCGAAGGCGAGCCGCGCCTGCAGCCAAGCCATCCGCGCCCGCAGCTCCGGCGGGAGTGTCGTCGCGGCCGCCTCCGGTTCGCGCAGCAGCGTGGTTACCCGCGTGTAAGCCTCCTTCACGCCCGCGGGCCCCTGCAATTGCAGCGCGCGCGCCAGGCTCCACTCGGCATCCCAGCGGTTCCGGATATCGAACGCCGGATCGGCTGAGAGCTGGTCGATGGTCTTGCCGGCCTCGCCCGAGCCCGATTTGATCTCGGCCAGCACGCGCTGGAACATCAACACTCCCACGAGCGCCGGCTCGGTTTCCGGCGGGCGCTCGCGCAAGACCGTCGCATACGCATCCGCCGCCAGCCGAAAATCGTTGCGGTCGACCGCGGAGAGTCCGGCGCGAAACCGCGCCTCCGCCTCCAGCACCCCGAGGTCGAGGCGCGCCCGCGCCACCTTCGCCGGCTGGCCGCCGCTCGCGGTGCCGCCCGGCGCATACTCCGCGCGCGCGTTCTGCGCGAAATTCGCCGCGAGCCGGAATCGCCCCTGCTCCCATGCGGACTGGGTCAACACACCGAACGCATGCACCCGCAGCGGCGCACGCGGAAACTGGCTGAGCAGCGCGTTCGCCTCGACCTCCGCCTGCGCGAAATCCTTTTCCGTCAGCGCGAGCTGCGCCCGGTAAAACAGGAGACTCTCCTTGATCGGGTGATCGAGTTTCGCGTCGATGAGGCGCTTGAGCAGATCGCGCAACGCCCGCCGGTCCGCCTCCGTGCCCGACTCCGCCGCGAGCAATTGCAGCGCCTGGCGCTGCCGCTCGGGGAAATGGCCGTTTTCCAAAAGCTGATTGAGGGCATGGCGGCCCGCGCCGGTGCGGGACTTGTCGCCGATGATGCCCAGGACCAGCCGCAGCCAGTCCCACGCCTTGCGCTCCAGTCGCGGCAGCGGGAGCAGCACACCCTGCAGAAACGTCACCGCCTGGCTCTTCTGCCCCGCGGCATCGAGCGCGATCGCGTAGGACACCGCAAAGTCGTAGCCCGTCTGCGTGCCCGCGCTCCGCTCGTAATTTTCCCGGAGCAGCTTCAGGTCTGTCGTGCCCGCGCGCAGCCGCAGCCGCTCGGCCGCGAGCTGGAAACGCGCCTTCGCCAGCTCGGTCGGCGCGCCCTTCTCCGCGCGGATATAGAAATCATTCGCCCGCGTGATATCCCGCACCGGCGCCAGATCGACCATTTCACCCTGGAAAAACCAATACCACGGATAATCCGCCTCCGGCAGCTCCGGCTCCCTGATCGCGGCCAGCTCGGCCCGCGCGACCTCGATCTTCCGCAACTGCACCGCGGCGAGTCCGGCCCGCAAATGCCACGCCGCGCGGCGCGGTTCCGGGATTTCCGCGAGGGCCTTCTCCGCCTCCGCCGCCTCGCCGGCATCGAGCAGCGCGGTCGCGAGCGCCATCGTCAGCGCGTCGCGATCGGCGCCAGCCACGTCACGGGCTTTTCGATACAAGTCCACCGCGAGCGACGGCAGACCGAGGTCCTGCGCGCGCTGGGCGTTGGCCAATGTCATCGCGATCACGCCGGCCGAGGGGCTCGCCGAGACGCGCACCAACGGCGCGGGCGGATTCAGCGCGCCGGCGTTCTGCGCCGGCGCCGCGGCCAGCCCCACGAGCGCGCTGGCGCCACCGCACAGGAGTATTCGAAATCGTGTCACGGAGCCCCCACGATGTTAGCCGGGCTGGAAACAATCAACCGCGTTGTAGCTACTTCCGGCTCGCGCGTCACCGCGAGCGCGGCACACTGCGCTTCGTTTCGTTCCAGGATTCAACCCTCCGCTTTTTCTCATGAGCCCTGTCATCATCGCCCTGATCGCCTTCGGCGCCATCGCCGTTTTCGTGGCCATGTGGGTCGCCGGCACCTACAACTCCCTCGTCACGCTGCGCAACCGCTTCAAGAACGCTTTCGCGCAAATCGACGTGCAGCTCAAGCGCCGCTACGACCTCATCCCCAACCTCGTCGAGGTGGCGAAAGGCTACCTGAAGCACGAGCGCGAGACGCTCGAGGCTGTGATCAAGGCGCGCAACATCGCCGCCGCCGCAGCCCAGGCCGTCGCCGCCAATCCAGCCGACGGCAATGCCATGAAGAGCCTCGTCTCTGCCGAGACCGGGCTGACCGGCGCCCTCTCGCGGCTGATGGTCGTCTCCGAGCAGTATCCCGATCTCAAGGCCAACCAGAACATGCTCCAGCTCACCGAAGAGCTGACCTCGACGGAAAACAAAGTCTCGTTCGCCCGGCAGGCCTACAACGACGCCGTGATGGCCTACAACAACGCGCGCGAAGTTTTCCCGGCCGTGATTTTCGCCGGCCTGCTGGGCTTCCTCCCCGCCGAGCTCTTCAAGATCGAAGACCCCACCGAGCGCAACGCCCCGAAGGTCAGTTTCAACTGATCGCGGCAAATGTCGTTGCACCCCGCCCCGCCACGACGCAAGCCAGCCGGATGAAAGTAGAACTCTTCGCCCTGTGCGACTTCGCCGCCGACTACGGCGGCAAGCTGAGCGTCATCGGTGTCTTCGACTCGATCTTCACCAAGCAGATGCCGGCCGTGCATCCGCACTGCTGCATCGCGGTAAAGCTGCGTTTCGAAAAAATCGAGGAGGGCCCGAAGAAGCTGCGCCTCTCGATTTCCGATGATGACGGCAAGCTCGTCCTTCCCGCGATGGAAATCCCGGTGAACGTCGTCATGCCGCCCGAATCCCGCTCGAACACGATCCAGGTCGTGGCCAACATCGCCGGCATGAAGATCGATACCTACGGCGAATACTCGATCGACCTCGCGCTCGACGGGCGGCACGAAGGCAGCATTCCGCTCTTCGCTCGGCAGATGAATTGAGAAGACAGGAGAGACGGGGAAGACACGAAAGACGCGAAAGACATCAACAAGAGCGCGCGCAATACTTCCACGTCTTCCGAATCTTCCAAGTCTACTCCGTCTTCCCCGTCTTCCCCGTCTTCCAAGTCTTCCCCGTCTTCCCGCCATGGACTTTTTCGAAGCCCAGGCTCGCGCCAAGAAGCGCACCTCGCGCCTCCTCGCGTTGTTCGGTCTCGCCGTCGGCGGCACGATTGCCGCCGCCTATTTCGCCACGATTTTCGGGCTGCGCTACGCCGACGACGATCAACCGCGCCGCCGCGGCGAGGCGATCTATGAAATCGAGCGCACCCGTGGCGCGGCGCAGACGCCGCTCTGGCAGCCGAAGATTTTCACCTGGGTTTCGCTCGGCACCCTCGCCGTCGTCGGCGCCGCATCCCTCTACAAGTGGCGGGAGTATGCGGGCGGCGGCCACGTCGTGGCCGAAAGCCTCGGCGGCCGCCGCGTCGATCCGCACACGACGAATCTCCACGAACGCCGGCTACTCAACGTCATCGAGGAAATGGCCATCGCCGCCGGCACCCCCGTGCCCGGCGTCTATGTGCTCGACGAGGAACCCGCGATCAACGCGTTTGCCGCCGGGCTCACCACGAGCGATGCGGTCGTCGCCGTCACCCGCGGGGCCTTGGAAAAACTCGCGCGCGATGAACTGCAGGGCGTCATCGGCCACGAGTTCAGCCACATCCTGAATGGCGACATGCGGCTCAACCTCCGCATCGCGGCCATCGTATTCGGAATCCTGGTGCTCGGGCTCGCCGGCCGCGGCATTCTCTGGAGCCTGCGTCACACCCGCGCCCGCTCCTCGCGCGGCAAGAACGGCGGCGGCGCCCTCCTCGCCCTCGCTGCGGCCGGACTCGCGCTGCTCATCATCGGCTATGTCGGCTATTTCTTCGGCCGCCTGATTCAGGCGGCCGTGTCGCGCCAGCGCGAGTTCCTCGCCGACGCCTCCGCCGTGCAGTTCACCCGCAACCCGGGCGGCATGACGGGCGCACTCAAGAAAATCGGCGGCTACGCGCTCGGCTCGAAAATGCTCGCGGCCAACAGCGCGGCCGTCGGGCATTTCTTTTTCGCGCAGGCGTTCCGCTCCGGCTTCACCGGCCTCTGGTCGACGCATCCGCCGCTCACCGATCGCATCCGCGCGATCGAGCCGCAGTTCGACGGGGCGATGTTCCAGCCGGAGGAGAAGGTCGACGTCGCCTCAGAGTCGTTCGTCACCGCCGGTCTCGCTCCGCCCCCGGTCAACCGCCGGCCGCCCCCGCTGCCGGCGACGAAGCTTTCCCCGGCCACCGCGACGGCCGCCATCGCGTCGGTCGGCACGCTTGCGCCCGAACAAATCGCCAACGCGCAACTCCTCCTCGAGTCGACCCCGCCCCGCTTGCGCGATGCCGCGCACCGCGCCGACGAGGCGGCGGCCCTGGTCTTCACCATCTTGCTCGCCGACGATCCGGCCGTCCGCACGCAGCAACGCGGGATGATCGCCGCCCGCGGCGGCGCCACGGCCCTGAGCATCGTGGACGCCCTCGCCGCCCAGCCCATGCGGCCGGAACAGAAACTGCCGTTGCTGCAACTCACGCTGCCGGTCCTGCGCCATATCGCGCCCACCGAGCTCGACGCGTTTCTCGACACGCTCGACGAGCTTGTCCACGCCGACGCGCAGGTCTCGACCTTCGAGTTCGCGCTGCAGAAACTGCTCGTGCACACGCTCGCGCTCGGCCGCGCTCCCGGCGCCGCCGTCGTGCAATACCACTCCTTTCACGCGGTCGCCGACGAGATTTCGGTCGTGCTCTCCGCGCTCGCCCATGCCGCGACGGCGGATGCCGCCTCGGCCCACCACGCGTTCGGCGTCGGGGCGACGCAGCTCAAGCTGATCGAAACCCGTTTGGCGTTCGTCGACGCGCGCGCGGCCGACCTCGCTGCGCTCGATGGCGCGCTCGACAAACTCGCCCGCGCCAGCGGTGCAATCAAACAACGCACGCTCGTCGCCGCGGCGCATGTGGTCGGTGCCGACGGTCAACTGCTCGTCACCGAGGCCGAACTGCTCCGTGCCGTCGCCGCTGCACTCGACTGCCCGATGCCGCCGCTCGCAACCTGAACGCCGGCGCGCAAGCGCAGCGGCGCCGGGCTACCTTCGATTGATCAGAATCGCGCCCGCCTTCGTCGCGTCGAAGGCACCATCCCATTTCGCGACAACCAGCGTCGCCACGCTGTTGCCGATGAAATTGGTGATGGCGCGCGCCTCCGACATGAACCGATCGACGCCCAGCAAGAGCATGATGCCCGCAGCCGGCACCTGTTGCGTCATCTCCAGGGTGGCATAAAGCACGATGAAGCCACTGCCCGTGACACCGGCCGCACCTTTCGAGGTGACCAACAACACGAGCAGCAGTCCGAGTTGTTGCGCCAGCGTCAGCGGTGTGTCGGTGGCCTGCGCGACGAACAACGCAGCCAGCGTCAGGTAAATGCAGGTGCCGTCGAGGTTGAAGGAGTAGCCGGACGGGACGACGATGCCGACGACGGGTTTGGCGCAACCGATTTTTTCCATCTTCTCCATGAGGCCGGGCAGCGCCGATTCCGACGACGACGTGCCGAGCACCAGCAACAGTTCCTCGCGGACGTAGCGGATGATTTTGAACAGGCTGAAGCCTGCCAGCCGCGCGATGCCTCCGAGCACGACGATGATGAAAATCGCGCACGTGATGTAGACGCACGCCAGGAGGTAGCCGAGCTGCGCGAGTTTGCCGACGCCGAACTCGCCGATCGTGTAGGCCATCGCGCCCGCGGCCGCGAGCGGCGCGAACCGCGTCACGATCGACACGATGCCGAAGAAGACGCGCGCGATCTCGTTCAACAAGTTCAACACCGGCCGCCCGTGGTCGCCCAGCCGGCCCAGCGCGAGCCCGAAGAGAATCGCCAGAAACAGGACCTGCAGGATTTCTCCCTCGGAAAACGCGCTGACAAACGTCTTCGGGATGATGTGGAGCAAAAACTCCACCGTGCTCATCTGCTTCGCGGCGCTCGAGTATTTCGCCAGGCCCGACGCATCGAGCTTCGCCGGATCCGCGTGGAACCCGTCGCCGGGGCGCAACGTGTTCGCCACCACCAGTCCGATGATCAGCGCGAGGGTGGTGACGATCTCGAAATAGATCAGAGCTTTCGCGCCGACGCGCCCGACCTTTTTAAGATCGCCCATCCCGGCGAGGCCGACGACGACCGTGGAGAAGATGATCGGGCCGATCAGCATCTTGACCATGCTCACGAAGGCATCGCCGAGCGGCTTCAGTTTCACGCCCCACTCCGGCGCCATGTAGCCGAGCAATCCGCCGAGCACGATGCCGATCAGGACCTGGACGTAGAGCGTGTTGCGCGGACTCCGGGCAGGAACGTCCGTCGCGGAAACGGGATCGGGGTGCATCGCGCGCGACGGTGGTGAGCTGTAAATGCCGCGTCAAAGCAAGTTCGCTCAAAGGCATTGCATCGCAGCGCCCTCGGGGCCTTTCTGCAGCGCAACCCCACGGGTGGGCCTGGGCAATTTGCCTGAAACCACCCCGCTCGCAAAACGTCTCCGAGCGCAGTTAGCTATTCCCCCCCGCCCACACCCAACCTGGAAGCTTCACCCATGTCCTCTTCCCACGACGAACCGCTCGATCACCTCGAACACCCCGCTTTTCCCTGCTGCGGTGTTTCCACTGACTTGGCGGACTACTTCCTGACCCGCCGGCAGTTCCTCGGCCGGATGGGCATGGGCCTCGGCGCCCTCTCGCTCGCGCACATTCTCGACCCGCGTGATCTGCTCGCCGCGCAGCCCGGCGCCAAGATCGGTCCCGGTCCGCTCACGCCGCGCCCCTCGCATTTCCCGGGCAAGGCCAAGTCCGTCATCCACATCTTCGCCTCGGGCGCGCCGTCGCACATCGATACGTGGGATCCGAAGCCGATGCTTTCGAAGATGAACGGCAAGTCGATCATCGGTGAAGAGATCGCGCTCGGTTCGCCGTTCAAGTTTGCCCCCTACGGCAAGAGCGGCCTCGAGGTCAGCGAAGTCTTCGCCAAGACCGCCGCGCACGCCGATGATCTCGCCGTCATCCGCTCGATGCACACGGACATTCCCGCGCATGAAGTCGCGACAGTGTTCATGAACACCGGCTCCGTCCGCGTGCCGAAGCCCAGCATGGGCTCGTGGCTCGTCTACGGTCTCGGCACCGAGAATCAGAATCTGCCCGGCTTCATCGCCCTCCGCGGCGGCGGCCTTCCCAACGGCGGCGCGGCCAATTACGGCGCCGGCTTCCTCCCCGGTGTCTACCAAGGCGCGAGCATCAACACGCAGGCCCCGACGGTGCCGCAGATGATTCAGAACATCCGTAACGTCTACGTGAACCCGAAGGAGCAGCGCCGGCAGCTCGATTTCGTTCACCAGCTCAACGAACTCCACGCCAAAAATCTCCAGCGCGACGCCGCGCTCGAGACGCGCCTCGAGAGCTACGAGATCGCTTTCCGCATGCAGGCGGAGTCGCTCGACGCCTTCGACATCAACAAAGAGTCCGCCGCCACCCGTGCCGCCTACGGCACCAGCGAGCAAGGCAAGCAGCTCCTCATCGCCCGCCGCCTCGTCGAGCGCGGTGTCCGCGTCGTGCAGGTCTGGCACACAGGGTGGGATCACCATCAACAGCTCGAGACCCGTCTCCGCCAGAAGGCCGGCGAAATCGATCAGCCGCTTGCGGCTCTCCTCGAGGATCTCAAGCAGCGCGGCCTCCTCGATTCGACCCTCATCGTCTGGGGCGGCGAGTTTGGCCGCAAGTCCACCCGCGATCGCAACGGCTACGAAGACGCCGGCCGCGATCACAACGCGAAGGCCTTCTCCATGGTCCTGGCCGGCGGCGGCGTGAAGGGTGGCACCGTCCATGGCGCGACCGACGAATTCGGCTCGGCCGCGATCAAGGACAAGGTCCACCCGCACGACCTCCATGCGACGATCCTCCACTGCATGGGCATCGACCACGAGAAGCTCACCTACCGTTTCAATGGCCGCGATTTCCGCCTTACCGATGTCGCCGGCCAGGTCGTGAAGCCGATCCTCTCCTGAGTATGAAAGCCATTCTCAAGGTCGCGGCGGTCGCCCCGACCGTCATCCTCCTGCTGTCCGCCACCCTTCGCGGCGCCGACATGCCGGCGAACCATCCACCGATGAAGCTCTCCGCGAACGACGCGCAGTTCTTCGAGACGAAGATTCGCCCGCTGCTCGTCGACAAGTGCTACAAGTGTCACAGCAAGGAGGCCGACAAGGTCCGCGGCGGCCTGCTGCTCGATACGCGCGAAGCGACGCTCCACGGCGGTAACACCGGTCCCGCCGTGGTCCCCGGCAAACCCGACGAGTCGCTCCTCATCCAGGCCGTCCGCTACAAGGACGAGGATCTGCAGATGCCGCCGAAGGGCGAGAAGCTCACCGATCAGCAGATCGCCGATCTCACCGAATGGGTGCGCCGCGGCCTGCCCGATCCCCGCACGCTCGTGGCCAAGGGCAGCTCCTCGGCCTACGGCGGCGTCGGCAAGAACCACTGGGCCTTCCTCCCGGTGAAGAAGCCCGCGCTCCCCGCGGTGCAGAATACGGCGTGGGTCAAGAATCCGGTCGATCATTTCGTCCTCTCGAAACTCGAGGCCGCCGGCATGCAGCCGAACTCCCCCGCCGACAAGGCGACGCTGATCCGCCGCATCTATTTCGATCTGATCGGCCTCCCGCCCCATCCGATCGACGTGCAGAACTTCGTCAAGGACACCTCGCCCGACGCCTACGCCAAGGTCGTCGATCGCCTGCTCAGCAGCCCCCAATACGGCGAACACTGGGCCCGTTACTGGCTCGATGTCGCGCGCTACTCCGACACCAAGGGCGACGCCCAGGGCCAGAACGATCTGCGTTACCCGCACGCCTGGACCTACCGCGATTGGGTGATCAACGCGTTCAACGCCGACCTGCCCTACGACCGCTTCGTCATCGCCCAGATCGCCGGCGATTATTACAATGCCTCGCTCGAGAAGTCCGCGAAGGACAAGGGCCAGCCGCTCCCCGAGAACCGGCCCATGCTCGCCGCGCTCGGTTTCCTGACGCTCGGCAACCAGTTCAACGGCCGCCGCGACGATATTATCGGCGACCAGATCGACGTCACGACCAAGGCATTCCTCGGCCTCACCGTGGCCTGCGCCCGCTGTCACGACCACAAGTTCGATCCGATTCCGACCAAGGACTACTACTCGCTCTACGGCGTATTCGCGAACAGCATCCAGCCGAAGGATCTTCCCACCCTGCAGGCGAAGGTCCCGCAGACCGCCGACCTGCTCGACTATATGGCGAAGTCCGCCGCCCTCGCCAAGCGCGAGGCCGACCTGAAGACCGAGCGCGACGAGCTGCAAAAGGCGATTCGCGCCGCCGGCGGCAAGGGCAAGACCAAGGGCAAGGAAGCCATGGCCGCCATGGCCAAGGTCGACCCGATGAAGCGCCAGCAATTGCAGCGCGCCGAGCGCGAGCTGCAACGCGACATCGGCACCCTCGAGGAAACGCATCCCGGCGCGCCCGCCCGCGCCAACGCCCTCGCCGATGTGCCGCGCGCCCGCGACTATCCCGTCCTCCTCCGCGGCGAAGCCGGCAACCGCGGCGACATCGTCCCCCGCCGCTTCCTCGAAGTCCTCGCGCCCGACCCGAAGAAACGCCCCGTGTGGAACGAGCGCTCCGGCCGGCTCGACCTCGCCAAGGCGATTGCCGATCCCAGAAATCCGCTGACCGCGCGTGTATTCGTAAACCGGATGTGGCAGCAGCACTGGGGCATCGGCTTCGTCGAGACGCCCGACGACCTCGGCAACATGTCGTCCATGCCCACGCATCCCGAGCTGCTCGACTACCTCGCCGCGACCTTCGTCGAGAACAAGTGGTCGATCAAGGCCCTCCACCGCATCATCGTCCTCAGCGCCGCCTATCAGCAGAGCAGCCTGAACAACCCGGCCTACGCCGAAAAGGATCCGAACAACAAGCTCCTCTGGCGCTACAATCTTCGCCGGATGGATTTCGAGGAGCTGCATGACTCGCTCCTCGCCATCACGGGCGAGCTCGATCGCACCTACGGCGGCAAGCCCGTGAAAATCAGCAGCGAGGATTTCGCGAAGCGCCGCGCCATCTACACGCTGATCGACCGCGCCAATCCGCCGGAGCTGCTCACGCAGTTCGATTTCCCGAGCCCCGACGTCCCTTCCGGCCGCCGCTACGAGACGCTCGTCCCGCAACAAGCGCTGTTTCTCATGAACAGCCCGATGGTGATCGAAACCGCGCGCAAGCTGGTCGCTCGCCCCGCGTTCGCCGAACTGAAAAGCGACGAGGAACGCGTCACGCTGCTCTATCTCGCCATTTTCCAGCGCTGGCCCACCAAACAGGAGGTCACGCTGGGGCTCAAATACGTGAAGTCCAATCCCACCGGCACCGACGTCGCACTCCCGTCCGCGATGCCGATCGCGCAAGTCAACGCGCGCGAGGCCAAGATGGCGCAGAAGAAAGCCGATCTGGCCAAGAAGGCCAAGGGCCGCTACGACACCACCGTCGGCGGCATCTACGACAATAAGCCGCTCGACGCCTGGACCAAGCTTGCGCACGCGCTCTTCCAGTCGAACGAGGCGACGTTTTACAACTAAAGTCCACCCGCGTGCCGTCGCCCGCGTCGCGCCTGGTCAGGCCTGATCGGGCCAGACCTCACGCCAATCCCTCCCAGCCCGACCGGTCAGGTCGGGCTTTTTTGTCAGGGCATGATTCGCGTCACGATGGATTGGCGCCCCATCACGAATCGGGAATTGCGGCTCATCTCGGCGCCGCCATGTTTCCACCTTCCACCCTCCCGCATGATATCACCGCCGATTCCCGCCAACGACGACACCCGGCTGGCGCTGCTCCGCTCCCTCGGCGTGCTCGATACGCCGCCGGAGCCGGACTACGACGAACTCACCCAGCTCGCGGCCCAGATCTGCAACGTCCCCATCGCGCTCGTCACCCTCGTCGACGCCGACCGCCAGTGGTTCAAGTCCAAGGTCGGCCTCGCCGCGACGGAAACCGCCCGCCAACATTCGTTCTGCGCTCACGCCATTTGCGACCCTGCGCAGGATCTCTTCGTCGTGCGCGATGCGCAGGACGATCCGCGCTTCGCCCGAAATCCTCTCGTCCTCGAAGCTCCGAACATCCGCTTCTACGCGGGCGCGCCCCTCGTCACGCATGACGGCTGGGCCCTCGGCACGCTCTGCGTGATCGATCGCCAGCCGCGCGAGCTCACGCCCGAACAGATTCAGTCCCTCGGTGTGCTGCGCCGCCACGTCGTCAACGCGATCGAGCTGCGCCGGCTGGTGGCGAACCAGAACCGCGTCATCGCCGATCTGGAGGGCACGCGCCGCGCCTTGGACGGCGCCCGCCGGACCGCGGAGGACGCCACCCGCGCGAAGGCCGATTTTCTGGCGGCGATGAGCCACGAAATCCGCACGCCGATGAATGCGGTCATCGGCATGACCGCGCTCCTGCGCGCCACCACGCTCGACGCCGAGCAACGCGATTGCGTCGACACGATTCACGCCAGCGGCGAGCACCTGCTCATCGTCATCAACGACATTCTCGACTTTTCCAGAATCGAGTCCGGCAAGCTCGAGATCGAGTTCACCCCCTTTGCGGTCGCCGACTGCGTGCGCTCCGCCGTCAACCTTGTGGCCGCCCGCGCCACCGAGAAACAACTCAAGCTGCGCGTCGAGATCTCTCCGTCCACTCCGGCCCACCTCGCGGGCGATGCCACGCGCCTCCGCCAGATTCTCGTCAACCTCCTCGCCAATGCGGTCAAATTCACCGACCACGGCGAAATCGTTCTCAACGTGACCAGCTCGCCCGCCGACGCCGGCAAGAGCGAACTCACGTTCAGCGTCCATGACACCGGCATCGGCATTCCCGCGGATCGGCTGGATCGCTTGTTTCAGAAGTTCACGCAGGCCGACGCCACGACCGCCCGACGCTACGGCGGCTCCGGCCTCGGCCTCGCCATCAGCAAACGCCTCGCCGAACTGCACGGCGGCCGCATGTGGGCCGAAAGCGAGGCGGGCCGCGGTTCGCACTTTCACTTCACGATCCTCGCCCGCCCGGTCCTCACCGCGACAAACGGCCACTCTCCGCCCGCCGGCGCGACCCGCGAGGAATTCGATCCGCGCTACGCCGCGACCTACCCCGCGCGGATCCTGGTGGCGGAAGACAACGCCGTGAATCAGAAGGTCATTCTCCGCACCCTGCAAAAACTCGGCTACGACCCCGTCTGCGTCTGGGACGGCGCGGCCGCGATCGCCGCGCTGCAAAAGGCCGATTTCGATCTCGTCCTGATGGACATCGAAATGCCCAAGCTCGACGGCCCGTCCGCCACGCGCCGGATCCGCGCGGAGTTTCCGCCGTCCCGTCAGCCGGTCGTCGTGGCCATGACCGCACATGCGTTCGACAGCAGCCAGCGGAACTTTCTCGCCGCCGGGATGGAGGGTTACCTCGCCAAGCCGCTGCGGCTCGGCGAACTGAAGGCGCTGCTGGCACGGTTGCCGGAAATGCGCCACCCCGCGATCCACTGACGCCGCGCGGGCGCGCCCGCGGACCGCGGCGGCGTTGCACGCTTCAAGGCCCGAGCAGCCGCGGCGCCTCGGCGCCACCCCAGCCGCCCGCGGTCGGCTCGACGGCTTCGACAAAGCGCAGCCCCTCCTCGAACGTCCACAGCCAGCACGCGCCATCGCGCCGATCGTGCACCAGCAGGTAATCCGGCTTCGACTCGGGCCCGGTGCTCGTGATGCTGAATTGGCCGTGCGTCAGCCGCTTGAGCAACCCGGGCAGCAGCGAGGCCGGCCGAGTGGCATCGAGCGAGACGGTCCAGCTTCCTCCGACTCCGATCGGCACATGCGCCTGGAAATAGTAGCCAAAAAAACGCGGCGGCAGAAAATGCCCCGTCGTGCACAGCCGCCGCAACTGTTCATCGACCAGCGCCACGAAACCCACCCGCCACGGAAAATCGACGGGGAGCTGGAAGCCGGTCAGAGGAATCAGCAGGTTGTGGAGCATGGTTTCGCGTCAGGGTATTCCGTATTAACGGCGCGCGGCGGGCCTCACTGAAGCTTCACCCGCGAGCTTGCCGCAGACTGATCGACCATCACGCTTTTCGCGTGTTCCTCGCGGAGAAACTGCAGCGCACCGTGGACGACCTCGCGATGCTCGACGATCCGCAGGAGCGGCTCACCGAGCTCGTCGATCGCGCCAAACGCCGCGCACCACTCCCGCCCGAGGATCGCACGGAAGCGAACCGCGTGCGCGGTTGCGTGTCCGTCGTCTGGCTCGCCGGCGAGGTGCGCGACGGACGCTGTTATTTCCGCAGCGACGCCGAGTCGCCCATCGTCCGCGGCCTCGTCGCGTTCCTCTGCGACTTCTTCAGCGACGCGCCGGCGGCGGATGTCGCCGCCAGCGTGCTCGAGCCCCTCGACGCGCTCGACGTCACGCGCAACCTCTCGCCCACCCGCCGTAATGGCCTCGCCGCCGCGCGCAAGGCCATCCGGGAGATCGCGCAACGGGCTCTTTCCGCGGAAACGGATCGACTTCAGAAGCCATGAAACCAGGAAACCACAGTTTTCCTCGACGCCCCGGGTCCCGGCTTCCTGGTTTCTGAATTAGCCATTCTTTATTTCCGTCGGTGCTCTACGACGCGCACAATCATCTGCAGGACGCCCAACTCGCGCCGCATCGCGCGCAAATCCTCGCCGAACTCGCGCGACTTCCCTTGCGCGGAGCAGTTGTGAACGGAATCGCCGAGGCAGACTGGCCCGAGGTCACCGCCCTCGCCCGCGCGCATGCCTGGGTCCATCCCAGTTACGGCCTGCACCCCTGGCATGTCGGCAACGCCGGCCCGCACTGGCGCGACACCCTGCGCCGCGCGCTCGACGCCGAGCCGCGGGCCGCCATCGGCGAGATCGGTCTCGATCGCTGGATCCTCGATCGGGCGCGCCCCGACGACGCCCGCCTCGCCGGACTGCGCCGCGCCCCGTTCGCTGAACAACAGGCAGCCTTCGTCTGGCAGCTCACCCTCGCGGCCGAGCGGAATCTCCCCGTCACGATCCACGGCCTCGACGCCTGGGGTCCGCTCCTCGAGCTGCTGCGCGGGACGCCGCGGCCCGCCCGCGGCTTCCTCCTGCACGCTTATAGCGGCTCCGCGGCGCTCGCGCGCGCATTCGCCGACCTCGGGGCTTATTTTTCCTTCAACGGTTACTTCCTCCGTCACGGATCGCCGCAGTCGGAGGTTTATCGCCAGCTTCCGGCCGATCGGTTGCTGGTGGAGACCGATGCTCCCGCCATGCCACCACCGCCGGAGCACCGCGCGTATTCACTTCCCGGACTCGCCGACGCCCCCGTCCTGAATCATCCCGCCAACATCAGCGCCGCCTACACCGGCCTCGCCGCGCTGCGCGGCCTCGACCTCGCCGCGCTGGCCCGTCAGGTTGAGGAAAACTTCCTCCGCCTGTTCTCCATCTCATGCGACACCTGCTGATCCTCTTGCTCTTCTGTCCCCTCGCGGTCCGCGCCCTCCCGCCCGAACAGGAAAAATTCTGGCGCGAACTCCAGGGCCTCTGCGGCCAGGCCTTCGCCGGCAAGATCGCGGAGAGCACCAGCGCGACCGATGCGGCCTTCGCCGGACAAACCCTCGTGATGCACGTGCGCGCGTGCGGTGAGAACGAGATCAGGATTCCGTTCCATGTCGGCGCAAACCGTTCCCGCACCTGGGTGCTCACGCGCACCGACAAAGGCCTTCGCCTGAAACACGATCACCGGCACGAGGACGGCACCGCGGACAAGATCACCCAATACGGCGGCGATACTGCTTCCGTCGGCAGCGCCATCCAGCAGGATTTTCCAGCCGATGCCTTCACCTTCGAACTGATTCCCGCGGCGAAGACCAATGTCTGGTCGTTCATTTTCTCACCCGGCAAGGCACTGAGCTACCGGCTCGTCCGAGCGTCGGAAAGCCGTCGCTTCCGCGTCGAATTCGATCTCACGCAGCCGGTGTCGGCGCCGCCGGCACCGTGGGGCCATCGCTGACCGCCGTGATCGCTCGCACCACCTCCCCCGCCGCCGCGAGCCCGAACGTTCCGGTCACGAACACCGCCGTCCCCAGGCCGCTCTCGCAGTCGAGCTTCAGGTTGCTCCCGGGCTCCGGCTCCCGCGCGCACGTGCCGTCCGCCCAGGGAAATACCGGCAGCTCGCTCGACCAGACGCAGCGCACGCCCATCCGCGTGATGCCCTTGTGCGCCCCGGCCGAGAAGCCGTAATCGCGCCGCAGTTTCTTCCGCACCTGGCGGAGCAGCTCGTCGCTCGCTTCGCCGATGTCGCCCGCGCAGACCCGCGTCGGGTCCCGTCGTCCACCCGCCGCACCCACCGTGAGCACCGGCACGCCGCGCGTGCGACAGCCCGCGATGAGCAACGCCTTGTGCGACATCAGGTCGACCGCATCCACCACGAAGTCGAACCGCGGGGCCAGCAGCCGCGCCGCCGAACTCTCGGTGAAAAACTCCAGCGCCGTTTCGACCCGGCACTCCGGATTGATTAACCGGATACGCTCGGCCAGCACCGTCGCCTTCGGCCGGCCGACCTGACCATCGAGCGCCGGAAGCTGCCGGTTCACGTTCGTGATGCAGACATCGTCGAGATCGACCAGCGTGAGCGCGCCGATCCCGCTCCGCGCGAGCCCCTCGACTGTCCACGAGCCGACGCCGCCCACGCCGATGACGCAGACATGCGCCGCGTGCAACCGATCCAGCCCTGCGCGACCGAGCAGGCGGCCGACCCCGGCAAAGCGGTCGAGGTAGGCGGCGGAAAGACCGCGTGGCTTTGCCGTGTCGCTCAGGGTTTCACTCACAGCTTCGGAAACTGCCGACGCAATACGTCGGCAAGTCCAGTCTTGTCCATGCGTCGTGCCGAAATGGCGATCATTGCATCGTAGAGTTCGCCCTGTGCCGGCACCCCTGTCACACCGTTCGCCGCCAGAAAGAACAAAGCACTGGTAATCGCTGTCCGCTTGTTTCCATCTAGGAAGGCCTGCGCTTCCGCCAGGTGAAACGCGTAGGTGGCGGCGATCTCGAACAGGTCACTCCCGCGGTAGAGCCACGTGTTCTCTCCCGCCGCTAATGCCGACTCGACGGCTCCCTGATCGCGGACTCCATCGATACCTCCGTGCTCCGCCAATGATTGATGATGGATCATCATCACCAATTCCATTGTGAGAAATCGAGGCTCACCGCCCCTGCTCATTGAGCAAGCCGTCGCAGCAGTTCCCGGTTATCAGCAAAGATCTTGGGCGCAATCTTCTCAAACTCATCCTTTTTGATATACTGCACGGCCCCCGCGATGACTTCGCCTTCGTTCATAAATGCCTGCACCTGCTCCCGCTCCTGCGGAGGCAGTTTCTTGATCATCTCGATAATCTCAGCGGCGCTCATGACTCGCGCACGCTAGCCGTTCCGCCCACCCGCGCAAGCCCCGCCTCCCACCCGCGTCCGCACAGTCCAAAGCAAAACGCCGGCACGCACTGTGCCGGCGTCGATCTCTCAGAGGCGGCGCACAGTGCTGCCGCTCCCACCTACTTGATGTTCAGCAGCTTCTTGACCATCCCCTCAAGCTGGTTCTGCGGGAGGTCGGCCTGCAAGCGGCCGACCGGCCCGCCCTGAATCGTCGTCTGCAGGATTCCCTTCTGGTCGAACACCATCAGCCGCGGCACACCATAGACGTTCAGCTTCGGGCCGAAGTCATTCTTGTAGATCTTGCCGTCGTAATGGACCGGCACGTTGACGCGATTCTCCTTCACGAATTTCTGCAGCTTCTCCCGATCCTCGGCCTTGTCGGTCGACACCGTCACCAGCTCGAAGCCCCTCTTCCTGTAGTTGGAGTGCAA
>Ga0163144_10003500_pt1 | contig 35734 bp, 25 predicted proteins | sample OliLak19BULKMAT1_FD_123175 | JGI IMG/M metagenome (GOLD analysis project Ga0163144, IMG submission 123175) | Freshwater microbial mat bacterial communities from Lake Vanda, McMurdo Dry Valleys, Antarctica - Oligotrophic Lake LV.19.BULKMAT1 | ecosystem: Environmental > Aquatic > Freshwater >...
AGAAAAATTAGTTCACCGGTGAAAAGGCCTTATAATTGTTATTAGCTTATAATTGTTAATAGAAAAGCTAACTTAGATCTCACTCCTTTTAACTGACAGATATATATCTATTTCTACAGAGCAAAATAGTATTCTTTGTATTATGGAAGACGATACCCTCTCCTTTTTGCTGTTTTTTCTCTCGATTTCCTCGTCTGGGTTCAAATCTTTCTTTTCTCGTAACGGAGGTAGTTTCGCAAAAGGCCCATAGAGTTGGCAGAGAAAGCAGGAAAAAAAGACTCTAACGCATAAGTTAGAGATTCTTTAATATCAAAAAATTAATTAATGAAATTTACGTATAAAACATATCTATTAAGATATGTAACATATAAAGAGTAAATTATTCACTCTCGAATATCTTTTTCCTAGTTTGACAGGTTAAAGGCTTAGTCGTTGTTTGAAATTGTTAAAAACTCTTTGCCAAGCTGGCAGCATTTTAATAGTAACTTTTTGACCAGGGATACAGTTGCTCAGTTCAATAAAAAAGAGATCTCCTGGTAGGGGATGATTTGAGATATTGCAACTAGAAGTCTGAAGAAAAGGCAAGTAATTGAACTTTAGAACAAGTGAACTAGTATCAGGAATCAAAGAAAGTTCCTTCGTGTCTTGGAGCAAGATTTGACCAGATCCTTTCAGAAAAAATGAATTAGAAGCTTTTAATCTTTTATAAATTACAAATGTTCCCTTAGACCAAACTCTTTTGTAAAGTAATGGCTCGGATTCAAAATATGATATCCAGGAAGGCTCGTGTGCGATTATTGAAGTCGCATTCATTAGATCAAAGTACTCCTCCCGTCCTTTAGAATCCTTTTCAATAAAATAGGAAGGCATTAATTCAGCATGCCACCAAACTGAATGTGTCGGAACTGAAGCTACAATTGGTGTATTTGATTTAAATACTAAGGGAGCGATATGAGCATAAGCCAGTTCATGCAGAATGAATCCTGCAAAAAGGGCTCGTCCAGATTCAGTATTTTGAGAAATTGCCTTTGCAAGACGGAAATAATTTTGATCGGTGAAATAGTATTTTTCTTCACGACGGTTATGAACAATTGCTGTAGTAGAAAATATTGAAATAAGAAGAGCTGCAAGAAGGCAGGCAGGTATAAAAGCATGCCGGCGTGAGGTGATTTTAGAATTGAGCAGGCTCCAAATTGAGGCTCCAGTTGGAATTGCCAAAAGAAACGTAGCAATAATGTACATTCGATCTAGTTCAAGTTGAGGCTTAAAGGGAGTAATAAAAACAGCAAGTATTAAAAGCCAAGTGCTGCTTACTAAATAGATCCACTTAGTTCGTCCTTTTAAAATCCAAAATCCAGGAAATGCCAGAAATAAAAGTAGGGGATTTGTCATGACAGTTACTTCTCTAAGATGCTTCACGATCTCAGATATAGTAAATGGTCTTTTGTCACCACGAACTGCTAAGATTTCCATTTTGCCTGACCAAGGGTCATTGAGATCTTTTTTTAAAGTCTTAAGCTTTGCTTCTTTGTCATGAGCATGTTGATCAGAGTATGAATTTAGTACAACAAATTTTCCTACGTTTGAAACGGTAACAAAGGTGGCAGCCCAAGGTATATAAAGTGTCAGTAAGGAAAAAATAATAAACTTGGCATATTTCTTTTTCCAAATACTGCGAATCTTGAAAATTGAAAAAACTAAAAGCGGCAAAATTGCAACGGCGGTTAGAGACCAAAGAAGCATTAGAAACATGGAGATAACAAAAAACAGGGCTTCTTTTTTGGAAAATTCACGTTCTGGATCTAGCAACTTGATTAAAAACCCTATGTTGAGTGCTAACAGGACTGAGGAAGTACAGAAACCGAGTGCTCCATACTTAAGACACCAGCGATACCAAAGCATACTGCTAGTTAGAGCTAGGAGTGAGGCAATCGCCGCAACGGGTGGTTCAATCTTTGCGAGTCTAGCACCATTATATATACAGATCGGTAATAGGATAAAGATTAGGGATGCCACTATTAAGTTGTAGCTTGATTCAAGAGGAAAGAGATAAATTATCGGGGAAAAAAGAAAGAAGACATTCAACATTCCAGTTGGAAAATAATCACGAGCTTCTATGCCTCCATTCCACAAAGAATTATAAGAGGGAATAGTTGGAAAGGTTCTTTTTAACATCTCTAATCGATAGAAAAAAGAAGCATGATCATCAAAAAGTAAGAGTTTGCCATCACTCTGAGAAAAGAAGACCCATACAAGTAAAATTGGAGTAATAACTGAAAGAAAATAAATAAAAGATCTAATCTGAAATTTTAAAACTACAAATCCAGCAATTAGAGCTAATATAATTTCTCCTCGAATTGAAACATCGGGCAGAAAGCCATAGCTTCTTGAGAACCAGTCAGTAAAGAAAAGAAATGGAAGAATTAAAGCCGCTCCGAAAGGATCAAAGGTAGGAATTGATTTTTCTTTAATAAATTTGGGAGCAAAAAGTGCAACTATAAGTAAAGCTAAGATTATAATTATTTTACCTGAAATGGCACCTGGGCCATTTCCAACTTCCCAAAAACGAACTGGACCAGAAATAAGAGCGTAAAGACACAAGGTTGCGGCAAAAGAAATTGGTATAGATTTTTTTAAGGAAGAAATTTCCGTCATTTGAGTTATGTTAAAATGATTCTAAAGTAAAGACTAGTAGATCTTATGATAAAATTACCTTTCTTGCATTAACCCTCATCTGATATCTTTAAGGGACATTATTAATTTTTTAGCAAAGATGCGATTTATATTTTTAACACTTATTGTCTTATTTAATGTAACGGAAGCTTCTCTCCATGCAGAATCTTCTAAACTCAAATATGAGGTAGTTGTATATGGCGCAACTGCTGCTGGAATAACTGCTGCCATAGCAGTGCACAGAGATGGCGGAAAAGTAATTATAATCGAGCCATCTAAGCATATTGCAGGCATGATGACTGGTGGTCTTAGTGCAGCCGATGTTTGTAAACAGGCCACACTTGGAGGAATTTCAAGGGAGGTTTTTGAGAAGATTGGTGCACGTTATGGCAAGGAATTTGGATCAACATTTGAGCCACGAGTAGCTGCTGAAGTTTTTAATAATTTAATCAAAGAAAATAATCTAGAAATTTTAACAGAGACAGCATTAAAAGACATTCAAATTAAATCAGGTAAAATTCAATCGATCACCCTTTCTAGTGGTAGAAATATTTCAGGAAATGTTTTTATTGACGCAAGCTATGAAGGCGACTTAATGGCTTTTTCTAAGGTTAGTTATACTATTGGAAGAGAAGGTAGAGAAGTTTACAATGAAAGCATGGCTGGGGTTAGGCCAGATGGTGGAATGAAGCGACATCAATTTCAAGCTTTTATAAATCCTAAAGATCTCAATAATAAATTACTACCTGGAGTCAGTTCTGAGATGCTAGCCGGAGAAGGACAAGGGGATAGAAAAGTCCCTTCTTATAATTATCGCCCTTGCCTAACAAAAAGAGTCGATCTGAAAATTCCTTTTGCAGCACCAAAAGGATACGACAGTTACGATTACGAAGTTTTAGTGAGGTATTTTAAAGCTAAACCGGACTTGAGTCACAGAGACTTGTTTACTGTTTTGAAAGTTCCAAATGGAAAGTTTGATTTAAATAATGGAGGTCCATTTTCTACTAATTTGATTGGGGAAAATTGGGATTATCCAGATGCGGATTTTGAAAAAAGAGCCGAGCTGGCTAGGCTTCATTCAGATCATATTAAGGGGCTTATGTATTTCTTATCAACAGATCCGAAAATACCAGCTCGTATTAGAAATGAAATTTCATCTTGGGGATATTGTAAAGATGAATTTACTGAATCTGGAAACTTTCCCTCACAGCTATATGTTCGAGAAGCTAGGCGCATGATTGGTGAGTATGTTCTTACTCAAAATGATTTAAAAAAACAGAGACGCAAATCTGATTCTATTGCAATGGCTTCATGTCCCATTGAGTCACATCATGTTCAAAGGCTCGTTGGAAAAAATGGAGCTGTCTTTGTTGAAGGTCATTTACAAACAGCCGTAAGTCCATATCAGATTCCTTATCGAAGTATTTTACCTAAAAGAGATCAAGTACAGAATCTTTTGGTTCCAGTCGCCCTTTCAGCAAGTCATGTAGCGTATAGTTCTCTGCGAATGGAGCCAGTTTATATGGCTTTAGGACAAAGTGCTGGAGTTGCAGCCATGATGGCTTCAAAATCTGGGTTGGCCGTTCAAGATATTGATACTACGAAAATTAGAGAGAGGCTATTAGAGCTGAAACAAAAACTTGGAGATTTGCCCATAGTAAGTCAGAGAAAAATGAAGTGAGACATTTGAGCATCCATCAAGAATCAAATTAATTTACTAAAGGCTAGATTGCTGAGTCACTCAACAGAAAAGTATTCGAAAATTCCTTATTTTAATTTTTCAAAAACTTTGGCCACCTATTTGTATATCCATCAAAAGTAAGCCTGGCTACAACTGCGGATTCTAGATCTTTAATATAGATCTCATAGTTTGAAGTTTCATGATCGTGTTGTGTAACTAGGGAAGCCGCATAAAGAAGAAATTTTCCATCTGGAGAAATAGTTGGAAAGTACTCATGTCCTCTTGGTTCTCCAGCATCTTGCAAAGTACTTACTTGCTTTGTTTCTAGTTCGATTGAGTAAATTCCGGATTTTGAGAGTGCAGTGCTTTTATTAATATAGCTCAGGTTTTTACCATCATTCCAAAAAGAGGCTTCACAGCCCCTTATAGTAAAGGTTGCTTCTCCAGTTTCAAGATTGGCGAGCCAGGTATTCCAGCGATCTGGTTTATCACTTGTAAAGGCTAGCCATTTTCCATCTGGGGAAATACTTGGTTTGATAACGGCTCCATTTTTGTAATTTCCTCGCTTTAAAGGAAATATCTTTGTTTCGTTAGTACCATCTAAGTTTATCGAGATTACAGATTTTCGCTCTCTTTCGAAGTAGATTGTTTTTCCGTCTCTACTAAAAGTTGGGAAATTCCCATTTTCATTTAAGCGTTTTGCTACTTTACCATCTCGATCTACAATCCATATTTCAGAAGGTGCCAATCTAAAATTAGTGTGACTTCGTGCGTAGACAATCCATTTACCATCTGGAGATGGATCTGGATACCGATCTTGCCAATCAGAATCAACTACCTTGGATAGTTCACTAGCATCGGGATTCATTGCGTAGATTCCAAATGTTCCTGAGCGATTAGAATCGAAAACAATTTTGCCACTAAATTTAGATTTAATTTCATTCTGTGTATTTAAATCAGAAGCACTGGGTATTTCTGATATGATTGGATTTGCTTTTTCAGCATTTAGCGAGGGAGCGCGACTTAAGAAGAAGATGATTAGTAAAACTAGGACTATCAAAGATAGAGTTTTTTTATAAAATAATGATGAAGGTTCAAAATCAATGTTTTTTGATTCTTTCGATGTTGCTTCATGTTTAAAAAATGGCAGTAGCAGTATTAATAAGGCAGCAATTCCTAAAAGATAACCGTATACTTGTGTAAAAAGATGGTGAGATACTGCTGTTAATTTTGCATCACTACCGGGAAGGCCTAAGAGTTCAAATGTTAATGCCCAGGTACCTTCGTATACTCCGAATCCAGCAAAACCTGAAAATGGTAAACTGGCAGCAAGTTCAGAGGCGAACATTCCTAAGAAAGCTTTTGCAAAGGGCATTTGTTGCAAATTATACCCAAGAGGCACAAGCATTCCACAAAGAAAAACATAGTATGAAGAGTATTTGGCTAAGCGAACAAGAACTGAAAGAAATAAAAGTCGGCCGTAAATACCAGCCTTTTTTGCAAGTTCAAGAGAATTGATAATCGATTCAAGGCCAGTATTGATTTTAGAGATCCATTTTTTTGGCAAAAATGAAATTGATTTAATGAATTTTGTAGCAAATTTAACCAAAGAAGGTAGGAAGGCAATGATGGCAATTGTCACGGCAGATAATATGACTCCGCCGATAATGAATGGAGTGGCGGCCATGTGGCCTTGAATCGATGCTCCTTGTATTGACCATAATGCAAAGGCAACTAATGGAACTAGAGCAAGAATATCAAAAAGAAAAGCCAGGGCAAAACTAGATGCGGCAGATCCGAAAGGTATACCGAGTCGAGTAGTTCCTATATAGATATAAACGAGATCTCCAAGTCTAGCAGGTAGAAGATCTGCAAATAAATTTCTGATTAAAGTCGTTAGAAAGAGTGGTAAGGTTGCTGGTGAATGGCCCGCAACTTTCAAAACAGTTTGGTATCTCCAAGTTCGGCATAGACTACCTGCAAGAGAGAGTATGACAAATATTGCTAGGAAGTTCCAAGATACACTTCTGATAATTTCAATAACATCACCCACAGAGACGTAGGTTAAAAGATAGGAAAATATAGCAGCGGTTATTCCCAGGCTAAATAAGGCATAAATAATTTTTTTAATATTCATAATTTTTTATTGTTTAGTAACAAAAAGAATAATTCCAACTAATAGAATAGCGATCGATCCAATAAGTTTTGTATAGAAAATTAACCAAGAATCTTGAGCAAATATTTTAGGTTCAGGGATTGTTTTTGTTTTGAAAATTGGAAGGAGTAGAAAACATAAGGCAATTGCTCCTAAAATATAACCGTAAATCTGAACAAAAAAGTGCAGTGAAATGCTTGTAACTTTTGCAATGTGACTTGGAAAACCAAGAAGTTCAAAAACTAGGGCCCAGGTACCTTCGAAAATTCCAAACCCTGCAATACCTGCAAAAGGTAGGCTAGCAGCAGATTCAGCAGCACAGATTCCCAAGTAAACTTTAAATACATTTAAATCTGGCAACATGTAACCCAAAGGCTGAAGCAGGCTAAAGAGAACCATATACTGTGCGCCATATTTTATTAGGCGAATTACGCCGGAAAGAAAGAATAATCTGGTATAAACTCCAGCTTTTTGAGCGGTATCAATTTCTCTTTGTGTTTCACAAAGGAGATTTGAGAGTTTCTCTTTTTTTCCATTCGATAAAAATGGAAGAAGTTTCGTGTGTTCTGAGCACCAAGTGCAAATATTAGGTAGGAATCTAAGGAGAAGAAAAGAAAGAACAGTGATTCCAAGTCCACTTGCTAGAACAAACCAGATCGAGATCTGTCCCAGATCTTGGCTACCCATTGCAATTAAGGCCAAGATTGGTGCCAGGGAGAGTAAGTCAAAAAGAAATGCGATTGCAAAGCTTGAAGCGGAGGCAGCGAATGGAACGCCTAATCTTGTAGTAATTAGAAAGACGTAAATTAGAGAGCCTGTACGGGCTGGTAATAGATCAGAGAAAAAGTTTCCTACCAAAACTGTCATGTATAAAACTACTATATTAGGAGAATAGCCTGACACCTTAAGTAGGATTAAATACCGCCAGGCCCTAAAGAAGCTCATTACGAAGGAGAGAGCTACGAACATTAGAATGCCGGGTATGTAGGCATTTTCTAAGAGAGAGACAACGTCAGAAAATGTAATATGACTAAAGAGAAAACTAAAAACTGCAATGGTAACTAGGGTACTTAAAATTAAATAAGAAGTTTTTTTTGATTTTTTGGAGGTCGGCGTAGCTGGCTTATCAGGTCTGATAATCTGACTATTATTTTCTTGATCCTTACATTGTAAGGTGTGATTTAACTTTGATTCTACCAAGGCGCGTACTGAATATAAATTCTTGATAGAGTATAGGCAACCTTGCATATCGGAAGCAAGGGAGCTGATGTTACTGTGTAACTGCGAGCTTTAGTTCAGTGGCTGACCAATCAAAATTTGGATCTTTGCTGATCTGAGAAATTAAAATGCATTTAATTAAATTAGCACTTGTAAAAATTGCTGTGACATCAGATTGAGAACCAAAAAAAGGTAAATTTAATTTACTAAAATGGATCGGACCCTGCCAATCTGAATATGAAGAGATAGTTACGTAATCCTTAAAATCTTGCTCTAGATCTGAACATTCTTTAGATACTTTTATTTCTAAACCACGAGGAAAGTCTGAGAAAAAATTATCAGTAGTTAATGAAATTCCAGAAAGTCCTACTGCTTTATCAAGTTTAATGTGTAGCCACTCACCCCCTACTTGAGGAGCTGGAGCAAGTCGAACTCTTGTTAAGGGGTCTTTGTCTTTTAAATTTAAAAGCTCACTCGATCCGAGTTTTGAGCTTAGTGAATGTGAAAATTCCGAGATATGAAGGAAGGTCACATTCTTTTCCACCTCCCTTAGAGCCATAACAGGCAATCCAAATTGTCTTAATAAATATAATGAAGGAGAGTTAATGGTGGTAATTAGATCTCGTTGTTCTAAAGTAAATTTGGAGGTGGAAACCTCTTTTAATATGTCAAAATTGGATTTTGATTTAAGAATTGGAATTTTAAAATCATTTTTTACTAAATTAACAAATAGCAAAAATGGAATTATCCAGATTAAATGTCTTATTTTTTTATTAAAATTAATTCCAAAAGCAATGCATAATAAAAATACACAGAGTCCAGAGATTATCGGGGTAAGCGGAATAAAGATTAAGCCAGGAACTAGTCTAGAAAAAGAAGCGAGTGGTGCAATTTGAGAAGACTTAATTGAGATGAAATTAGTATCCAACAATACACATAACCCAGTAATTAGAGCAGTAAAAGAGATCTGCGAACTAAGATCGTTAATAGATATTTTCCTTTTCACTGCAAAGAAAGTGATGGAGAGAAATAAAATGACTATGCCGATAGGCTCATAGCCTTCTCTAAGATAAGATCTATCTATAGATTTTTTTGCAGTATCTGGTCCAATTAAGGGAAATCGACCATCTTTAGTGCCGTATCCAGGGACGAAGTGTCCGTACTGAGATAATTTTGGAATATTTGGGCTAGGAGAATTAAAGGAGACTAACACTGCTGGTAAGAGAAGAAAGAGAGCCAGGAGGTAGTAGATAGACTTTCTTTTGTTTTTTAATAAATAAGCAAAAGCAAAGATACAAATTATCAAGATTGGAATTGAGAGTGAATTCGCGGATTGGGCGAATAAGATTGATGTTAAAAGAAAGACAGCCCATGCAATTCTGCTCGCATTAAACCGTAAAACATAGATATAAGAGCAGATCAGAGTGGGTATCCAAGCTAAGCTGCCAATCACAACTGTATCAAAACCGAATAAAATCAGAATACAAATATTAGAGATAATGCTGGGAATAAGATACTGGCTGATTTTTTTATTTGAAGTTTGACTTAATAGAAACAAGCATAGGCTGGTAAAAATAAAAAATATTGTTAATTGGAATAAGATTGCTGCCTTCGATCCAAAGTAGATTGAAATTTGATGAGAGATAGGATCGAGTCTCCACATGTGATAAGCATTTGAATTATTGTTAGTTAAGGGGAAATAGTCGTAGCTTGATCCGATTATAGATAAAAAGCGCGTGTCACTAAAAAGAAAGATCTTATTACTAAGACAGTAGATTAAAATAGAAAGAATTACGCCGATGCTTGCTATGATTATTAATTGAAGGCTGGAAATTTTATTTTGATTTACTTCAATCATTATTTTATCAAAGAAAAGATTTCTTTTGAAATTTTGTTAACCGCCCATACCGTTTCTTCTTCTGTGTTAAATCTGCCTATGCTAATTCTAAAAGAAGAATTTCGTTCTGCCTTATTTAATCCTATGGCTTCTAATACATGTGAGTTAGATCCAGTTTGTGATAAACAAGCAGAGGATGAGGAAAGTGCTATTTCATTGCTAAGTTTTGATAGAAGGGTGCTGGCATTGAGGCCAGGGACTCTTAGATTGAGATTCCCAGCAATTCTATGTTTTTGACTCCCATTAATGGAGATTTTAGACACTGAAGTTTGCAAGCCCTCGGCAGCAATCTTTGTTAATTTGGAAATATGCCGAATTACCTCAGAGCCTTCTTTGGTTAATATTTCACAGGCTTTTCCCAATCCGACTATGCCCGGAACATTAAGAGTACCTGAGCGAAGGCCTCTCTGATGACCACCCCCAAATATAATTGGAAGTAGTTCATCTCGTATTCGTTGAGATGCATAAAGGGCCCCGACACCTTTTGGGCCATAAATTTTATGTCCAGAAAAAGATGCTAAATCGACACTGTAATCACTTAGCTTAAAATTCTCTTTGCCTAAAAGTTGGGTGATATCTAAATGCAAAAAAGTGTGGCACTCTTTGCAAATTTCAGAGATTTTTTTCAGATCTTGAATTGTGCCAATTTCATTATTCGCTGCAATTAAAGAAAAAATAGCAGTTGGTTTTTGAAGTTCTGATTTTAATTGTTCTAAATCTAAAAGGCCTTGCTGATCTACGTTAATTTTAACGGCTTCGAATCCGAGTTTTTCTAGTTCCAGTGCCACATCTAGGACTGCTTTATGTTCAATTGTAGAAAAGCAGATACGTTTTGGTTTTAGACCTCTTAATCCAAGTAAAGCCAGATTGATTGATTCTGTTGCTCCACTTGTAAAAATAAATGAATTTGGATCGCAACCAAGAAGTCCGGCAATGTTCTCATTTGCGATGTTAACCAGTTCTTCTGCTTGCCAGCCCCAAGCATGAGAGGTACTAGCTGGATTTCCAAATTGAGTTGTCATGATCTCAGACATGATCTCACTAATCCGTGGATCGGTTGGGGTAGTAGCATTATTGTCAAAGTAAACTCTCACGGTTTTTTAGGAGGAGCCAAATAAACATTAATCTCTTCAATCATCTGTGAGTATTGAGGCTCTGTCAATTGTAACACCTTTACAAGGCTACTTGTTGGTAGTGTTTGCTGATCTTTATACCTATCCCATTTGTTGTTTACGTAACCTTCAAAAAGCTCTTGGGCAGCAGTGCAAATAGGCCGGATTGCGGCTCCTCTTGGATCATTAGTGCTTGCTTTTCTATCAAGTGGAAAGATCAGGATTTCCGGTACTCCGTTTTTTTGAAGATATTTAATCAATGTTTGTTCAGGATCGAAATGATATTTTTGAGAGAGACGATAGTTTAAAACTTTGCGCGTGCAACCGTGTGCTTGAACTACGTATTCTTCTCGTAAAAATCCGGCTGCCAGCATATCTCCGAGAAATGTAAAAACAGAAGAGAGTCTACATTCTTCAACAAAAGGGATCCTTTTAATGGAGGCAACGATACCCGTGACCTGTGAAATTTTACGGCAGTGATCCCTGTAGATTTCAATCCAGTCAGAAACTCCAGGCGTTTCAATTTCTGGTCGTTCAGCTATAGAAGTTAATCTATCAGCAACTTCTTTGTTCCCGAGTCGTTGCAAGGCTCCACGAATTGTTGTGATTACAGTTTTGCTGCCAGCCAGAGCCATAGAATTCGCTACTTTTATAATATCTAAAGCTATTACTGGATCTTTAAGGACTGCGTTTGCTTGAATATCAATCGAAGTTCGAGTGTCGGTAAGTAGAGATTTTAGTTGCTCAAGGCTTTCTTTGTTGGCTGGAAGTAACCAAGACAGAGGAGATTTAGATGTTGTTTGAGTAGACTGAGTCATGTTTTTACTGTCGCTATTCTATTATTATCTATATATTTTTATTCTGGCCAGGAAAAGCGTTTCCCTAAAATAGCTAAAATGACGCAAGCCGTTTTGCCGGAATATATACTTTGCCTCAGAAATACAGTCAAAGCAGTTTAGGTTTTGACAATGTATTTAGTAAGCTAAAGCAATCGTAGCCAAGTATGGTCGGCCAGTTAAATGATTAAGTTAAATTTAGTTAGAATTTACTTTTCGGAGATGTTTTATGCGAACTGAGAAAGATTCAATGGGCGAAATGCAGGTTCCAAAGGATGCATTATGGGGAGCCTCTACTCAGAGAGCCGTACTCAATTTTCCCATATCTAGTTTAAGATTTTCAAAAAACTATGTTTCGGCACTAGGTTTAATAAAGAAAGCAGCAGCACTGGCTAACAATTCTTTAGGACTTTTGGATGATAAAAATTGTCAAACTATCTGCAAGGCTTGTGATGATGTTATTAGTGGAGAACTTTATCGCCATTTCGTAATTGATATTTTTCAAACAGGCTCCGGCACCTCTACCAACATGAACTGTAATGAGGTAATCGCAAATCGATCTTTAGAAATTCTCGGTGCAGCCAAAGGTGAAAGAGGCCTAATTCATCCCAATGATCATGTTAACATGTCGCAATCTTCGAATGATGTAATACCAACTGCTATTCACATTGCGGCAGGCGAAGCGATTGAAAAAGATCTTCTTCCGGCGTTAGCAAGTCTAGAAAATGCTTTTTCAAAAAAAGCTAAAGAATTTGAGAAGGTCGTAAAGTCAGGTCGTACACACTTACAAGATGCAACTCCAATTACTTTGGGTCAGGAGTTTAGTGGTTATGCAGCTCAAATCCGTTATGGAATTGAGAGAATTAAGCGTGCCCAAGAATCCCTAAAAGAGCTAGCTCTTGGTGGCACTGCTGTTGGGACAGGACTAAATACACATCCTGATTTTCCAAAAAAAGCTATTGCCGAGATAAATAAACTAACAAAAATGAAGTATGTAGAGGCTCGCAATCACTTCGAAGCCCAAGGCACAAAGGATGCCTGCGTTGAATTAAGTGGACAATTAAAAACGATTGCTGTTTCATTAATGAAGATCGCAAATGATCTAAGGTGGCTTGCATCTGGTCCTCGTTGTGCAATCGGTGAAATTGGATTGCCTGAGATTCAACCAGGATCCAGCATTATGCCAGCTAAAGTGAATCCAGTGATCTGCGAATCAGTTATGATGGTCGCAGCTCATGTCATGGGGAACGACACAGTTGTGATGATTTCTGGGCAACACGGCAATTTCGAATTAAATGCCATGATGCCTGTACTCGCACACAATCTACTTGAGTCGATTGAACTTTTAGCAAATGTTTCGAATAACTTTGTAAGTAAATGCGTCTTAGGAATAACAGCTAATGAAGAAAAATGTCTTGAGTATGCCGAAAAGAGTCTTTCAACATGCACATCGTTAGCTCCAGTGATTGGTTATGACAAAGCTGCACAGTTGGCTAAAACGGCTTATAAAGAGGATAAGACAGTGAGGCAAGTAGCCAGAGAGATGAAAGTTTTAGCCGAACCTGAACTTAATAAGTTGTTGGATTTATTGGGAATGACTAAGCCAGGACTATAGTTGCGAAGTTTAATATAAAAAATTATTCAATTAACACATATAACCTGTCGATATGTTAATATATACTTTGACACAAAAGATTTTTAATAATCTTAAGTGGTCGAAACCTAATCGGTTTTACATCACTACTAGTGGCCAAGTATTTATTGATGGCTCAATTATATCATTAGACATAATTGACCGAAACATATCTAGGCCTTTAGGATTTATAAATGTTAGATAGATTAAGAAGGTTTCTAAGCGAAGTCATTAAGAATGCAGTTGAGTCCCTGCGACCAAAAATTCTGGTTCCTATTCCAGTTAGAGTCGATCGACGCAGCCGCAAATAAAAAGTTTTAATAACTTTTTATGCAGACTTTCTATTAATACCGAGTACGGATATGTCTCGAAGCAATTCCTTATCTTCACCATTCGTGCGTTCTCAAAAATTACTTGAGTATTACCGTATGATTGGTTCCTCACTTATTGAATATGAAAGCTCCCAAACAGGTATTGGTGCAGTAATTGATCTTTCTCATTATAAAACTCCTTTTGCGATTCCTTTAGATTTTAAATCATTTTTTAGAAAATCTATTTTGGCTTTTGAACAGGGAGTTGTTTTTGTTCCAGTTGAATATCTAGAATCTTTTCTTGAAGATCTTTTAGATCTCGATGTCTCCGAAGAAGATCTCTTTATTATTGGAAAAAAGAAACTGTATGCTTCTGGCTGGATTTCACTTTTAGGATTGGCTGGATCTTTGGCAACAGGACTTTATACCGTCTCATTAGGAGCATCGCTCTTATTTTCCTTTGCTTTAACGGTGTTTATCGCCCTTCCCTTTGGAATTTTGTGGCATTATGCGCCAAGAGATAGACTCTCAAGACGAATTCGCTTTGCACGTCTATTACAAAGTGAAGTGAGTCGCAGAAGAGGAGATACGGGGCCTTTTGTTTCAACTCCCTTAAGGGCTGTTACTGATAAGTTTTTTGGAAAAGCTACGGTTGGCTCGGCTCGATCTATTCTTGCAAAGAATTAATTATAGTAATTTTTAAAAGTCTTTGCCGAAAAGAAAAGGCTTTAGAAAGTTACTATCCCCCGCAGGGATAATAAATAGTGTTTTTCATTTTAAAAAAATCATAGCTAACCCGAAGGGTTAACAAGAAACAAGATTTGACTTAGTCTCCATTGCCATATCTTGTGATTTGGTAAAGACTTTTGAAAAACACTATATATTTGATTTCAGTGATATTTGCGGAGATCTAAAAAAAACCGCCCCGGGAGAGTTATTTCCATCGGGGCGGCACAGTAGTGATTGAGGCTGTTAGCTATGCAAAAATCTTTATCCTTAATGGGTTGCTACTTTAGGCATATACCAAGGAGCTACATGGCTATTTCCTCTACGAGGCATGAGCTTAATCTTGGTTAATACCTTAGCAACATTTAAATCTAATTGTTGGCAGAGCCAAGGAAAAGAAAATTCCTCTGTTTCTTGCTCTTCTATATTATTATCAAAAAGCCAGGATCTCGCGTCTCCAGAGAGTTCAGGATCATTTCCTGTGTAATCTAGGATCGCTCTTTCGAGAACAGACATAAGTAAGTTTCTCTCGGGGGATCCGGTTGAATTCTGAGAGTGATCTCCGTAAAATTCATTTAGAGATAAATCGTTACTCATTGTAAAACTTCGTTTAGTAATTAACAGTTAAGTAGGTTATTGTTTACTTAAATTATGACGCGAGTCGTTTAGGTTTATTCATCAGATTTTTATGTTTGATTCCCGTAGGCTGATTTAAGACAGTATTGCTAAGAATTATAGTATGTTAGGCTTGTATTTTTATAACTTAGAACCATAAAAATACTGGTCTATTTTGAAAAAAGTTTGATTATGAGCAAATTTCACCTAAGAATTTTTCTAGTAACTTTTTTACTCTTTCCTGGAGTTCTGTTAGCTGAGTTTATGTGTTCAACCACCATGACCTACAAGTGGAAAGCCAAGATTAAGGATAGTTTAGAGAAGGAAGAGCACTGGACGACTCTTCATGTAAAGGGATTAACGGAAGAGGCAGCGAAACAAACGCTAACGAATCTTATAACTAACAATCAAAGAGAAGCAGTTTTATCCTGTAAGAGTGCCCATGAAGATTTAACAGGCTGTATGTCTCAAAAATATATAACTCTTAGTCCTGCATATGCAAAGCTTGGCTTTGCTGCAAAGAAAAATTTCGATAATGCAGTAAAAGAGGATTGTGAAGCGCAGCAAGGAAGCTGCAATGGTGTTACAACCTCTGAGGTTGTTTGCAAAGTACTGGAAGAGCCAAAAATAGAAGATGCTGCAGCTTCGGATTCCAAAGCCGATCCTAAGAAAGAGAAAGAGAAAGAAAAAGAAGGAAAGAAGAAATAATATTTTATCATGGAGAATACGGAGTAAGATCTTCTCCGGTTTTCCCAATCGTATTTTCCCAATGGTATTTTTCCATGGTGAAAATAAATCGTTAATTTTTAAATCGACTCAACAAAATCTCTTTAATTAGATTTGTTTCCCCTAGATCGACAAAAGCCCTCTGGCCTATGAGTAGTTTTCCCTCAGCCTCAAGGTAACTGCCGTCTCCATTGAGAAAATTCGGGTACTCAGGAAATAAAACTCTTACAGCACTTACTATCCCATAAATAGGAGCATCATGTTCAATCGATTCTAGGACTTCTTTTGGTAGACGTTGTGCTATTTTAGATAGTTCAAGAATCGGGGCTAATCCGGCACGGTAAATTGTTTGCAATCCCAAAACTCTGAAGGCTTCTATTTCTGAGAGACTAGAATTCTCTTTGGAAAGTTTAAGTCCAATATTCAGAGCACCTTTAACCTTTGCAGCAATTTTTGAAACATCTTCAGTCTCCCAGAAATTAATAGAGAATCTTACAAGTGCAGCGTTCATAATTAGGGAAAGTTCAGCTTCGAAGTCATTGCATTCTCGATCTTCGCCCATTTGATGCAAGGTTTTGGCAAGATTACCGACTAAGTCGGGGTTTTCACTTTCGTATAATAATGGATCAATAATAGGCACATACTCAATGGCATGTTCTCTTTTTGCTTTGGTTAATTTAGTTTTTAATTCGGCAAGGGGTAGTGGGGTATTTATCTTAAAGGAAATTTCAGTATCGGGAATTCCTTCGTCACTGACTCGTGAGATTCTTTCTTGAAAAGCAGTTTCGACTAGTTCTGATTCTGTTGATACGGTTGGGATAGAGATTAGTTGATAAAAAAGCTCAGCGGAAGTTTCGAAGATATATGCTAAGAGCTTTGCAAGTAATCGATGCTGATCTGAATTTTCGATACTTATGTGTATCCAGGAATATCCATTATCCGGGGTATAGTACATGGGACCTGGTGGGCTATCAGTTGGCTCATCTCTGACCACGGTCACTATGTAGCGACCTATGATAATAGAGATCAGTTTTAGATCTATTGATCCCAAAAATCTTTTTAATGGTTCTAATGTATTATCTTCATCGCTAGCTTCAAGCCATTTCCAAAAATGATCTTCTGTAAAGATATCACGATTCCAAAGATCAAAATCCAAGCAAGATCTGTATTGTTCAGGTGTTAACAAGGCGATTAAGTCGCTCGAAGCCTCGACTCCGTTAATTTTTAATGCCATGTACACGCTCTGAGCTGGCAGGGCCCTAACAACACTTTCTGGAAGCTCCGCCTTAAAGATAGCACGGGCAAGTTCTCCTGCCTTAAGACCTTGTCGAAGCAGGCTAGGGGAACTCACTTTGATTTTGGAGTTAAGACAATATAGATCTGATTTCCAAAGCGCGGAGATCTTTCATCTAGAGCTGCGACATCTGAGAGTCGCTTGATGATTTCATCAAACTTTTTTTGTCCAAGATCAATATACATCGCTTCGCGACCTTTGAAGCGCATGGAGAATTTTACTTTATCTCCCTCACCCAAAAAATCACGAGCATGTTTTAATTTTGTTTCAAGATCGCCTACATCGGTACGATATCTGATACGCAATTCTTTTGTTTCAATTTCAACACGTTTTTTCTTTGCTTCAGCTTCTTTTTTTGCCTCACGGTATTTAAATTTACCGTAATCCATGATTTTACAAACTGGAGGATTTGACTGAGGTGCGACCTCTACGAGATCTAATTCTCTATCCATGGCCAAGTTGACAGCATCGCGAGTTTGCATCACGCCTAACTGTTCGCCATCATCGGTAATAACCATGACTTCGCGAGCTGTTATGTATCTATTTATTTTGTGCTTATCTTGTGAGAGGGGCATTCTCGGCTTAAATGGCCGACGTGATCCGAATGTATTCAAAAAGGAAATCCTCCTAAAAGTTTTTTAAGTTCTTGATTCTGCCCTTATTGTGTTTATAAATCAATAGGATACGATGCGACGTTAAAACCATCTAGGCTTTGGCAATGCTTTATATTAGGCAATACCCTATTGAGGCCAAGTAGGATCTCTACCTGGGCGAGCCAGCTGACGATATGGTACAGAGAATAAAAGGTAACAGGGGTATTTTTTTAAATAGGCATAGCTAGTTATGGGTTTAGTAAAAATCATAGGTGCTCCATTTAGTGTTGGGTGTAGGGTTGAGACTTCCACTGCCATCGATCAACAAAACGGCCCCCTTTCTATTAGAGCAGCCTTGAGAAGCTTAACTGCTAATTTTGATGTGCCTTTAGGATTTGAAGATCTTGGGGATCTCTCAGTTAAAAAAAATACTGTCGAAGATGTTCTCAAAGCTTTGGAAGATCAGGTCACTGCGGTTATTACAAAAGGAGACGTTCCCCTTGTTTTAGGAGGAGCTCATACAATCACTCTTGGAACTTTACGCGCACTTTCTAAGGCAAAGCCAGGATTCTCTGTAATTTATATTGATGCTCATCCAGATATTATGCCGCATGCAACTGTGAATTATGGATCTGGAATATTTTATGCTTTGAAAGAAGAAGTTATAAGGCCAGATAAACTAGCCTTTATAGGATTGAGGCAAGTTGAAAATCCTGAGTATCGATTGTTACGAGAAAATAATATTTTTCATGTTCATGCTAGTGAGATTGAAGGTCTAGGAATTGCCAACGTTGTAAAGGAAATTAAAGATAGATTTCCTGCTCCATATTTTATAAGTCTTGATCTTGATGCAATCGATCCTGCCTTTGCTCCCGGCGTTACGCTGCCATATCCATGTGGTCTTTCACCTAGGGAGGTTATGTATATTTTAGAGGAATTATCGAGACAGGGTATTGTTGGTTTTGAAATTGCCGAACTTTCTCCTATTAACGATCGTAATGATGAGACAGCAATGATTGCCGCAAGTTTGATATTAAAAGTTTGTGGTGTTTTGTCCTCTAAGCAGAGAACTCATTAATAAATAACGCTACCTTTGCTTTTTATTCCTAGTAATTACAAGAGCTTGTCCTTAATCACCTATACTTAGTTTTTGTCCATAACAATCAGGTATAGGTGTGTCTCAGTCATAGCGGCGCAGCTGCACCTTGTTACTTAAAAAAAAAGAATAGTAGAAGAACTAACTTTGGATTCTTTCTTTAGCGTCCTTGAAAAGTTCTTGGCCAAAGGTTCTAACAATTTTTAATAAATTTTTTATCTCCATTTTTATCTCAATGAAATTCTTTTCGTATGATCAGAATTTTATTGAGTTGCCAAAATTTTTTTCAACTTCGGTATAGGAAGAATTCGAGACGATCAAGGTTCGTCCTGGTTTTATCATTCATCTCAGGCATTTTTTTCGACCTTTGGTCGAGCTGCCGAAATGTCGTAGAAACATCTGGGCCTCTTAGAGGCGCGGAGCATAGACATGATCATGGTGAAGGGCGCGTTGGGTAATCTCAGCGCAAAGCCCCCCAAAGGGGTTGCTCCTTTGGATCTGAATGCGACACAACTTTCGGACCACAATGCAACTTGCATTTGGTCCTTGGGTGCCGCAGTGCTCGCGTTGTCCTCGGACGCGTGGGCTCAGAGCGGTCGTTTCGCATCGCAAAGTCCAGGATTCTTGGAGGGACTCGATACGACCGAATTCGGGCTAACCATTGCCCTGGTGATTGCAGTTCCTGTCGCGATTCACTTCCTAAGGGAAGCTGTTTGGCGCCCCAGGAGATTGCAGATCCAGCAGCATACTGGTTGGCGAAAAAGAAAACGAGCCGTGCTTCGAGAGTCGATCTCTCGGCACTTTCCCCATGCGAATATTCCGAAGCTCGAGCAGGAGCACAAAGACCTGTTTGCACTTTTGGGACCGCCCGGAGAAGTGCTCGTTGGCGAGGATAGAGCTCTTGAGATCCGTAGGGAAATCAAAGAGCTCTATCAGACGATTGCGTTCTATCGAATGGTGGCAGAGGAGCCGTGCTTTCAGCTTTGGAACCTGACGGTTCCCAAGCACGCCGTATGGTGGGCTCAGTACCTCACGCCATTCTCCTACATTCGTCGTCGCGCAACGGCAATCAAAGCTGGGAACTATAAGGGAGAAGGTGTCCGTTTCAAGGACGGAACTTATCTGCCCCTGACCAGGAAGGAGTACTTGGATGTTGTTGCGCTGGCAACCGATGCTGGCTGGACAATGGATCTCCTGCGCGAAAGGTTGGGAACCTTCGATCTGATCATCCAAAAGAAGACCGGAATGCTCGGGTTTCCTGAGACCATCCTTCGGTCTCTTTATAATGCAGGCATCGCGCAGATTCTGACCATGCGTGGGCCTCAGGAAAACCAGAAGGCTGGATTCCAAGATCTCGAGGGACGTCGCAAGTCTCAACGAAAGATGGCGCATACACTGCGCTCATATTTCATCGAAGGGAGCTTCTCACAAAAGCCTTTCGATACTCCGACTGCAAGGGTGCACGACTCCAATGGAGACTGGCTTGCCATCTGCTCTCAGGTGACGACCGTTGAGCGAGATTATGAGGAACGTCTTCTGGTCGATCCTCAAGCTCTTCGGCCTGAACTCGATCAGATTGTCTTTCAAGAGGCAGAGCACAGTGACCTAACTGAGCACTTCATGTGGCAAATGAAGGAGCTCTCCGATCAGGGGTATCTGGCTTCGGTTCTGCACCTTGGAGCACAGTGCGGCTGGTTCCAAGGATTCTTCGACTCCAACCTCTGGTATCGTGGATATGAGAACAATGTCCAGACTGCCATCTCGATCGAGAACGTCGACAAAGAACCGCCTCCGATGGATGAGATCCATATCGCGGAAGCTCTGAACTCCGAAGCCATCGGGCCCAAGGGTCGCAATCCTGACGATCATGCTCGTGGTTTTGAAACGGATGAGAGCTATGCCCAGAGTCTCAAGCCCAGAGACCGAAAGGCATTCAACAGAGGCAAGTCCTACTACGACGATCTCCGTCGTCAGATGGCTTCCTAGTGATTAGCAACCTAGTGTAGGTCTGTAAGGCGGTCAAGCTTTTACAGTCCTACTTTTGGGTTTTCTTCGTCTCGGATCCCGACGGTTGCCTACAAGTGTTTGCTTGTAGCGCACCGTCGGGCTTCCTTCATTTCTTATTATCGTATTAAGGCTTAGCCCTGATTAGCTTTTCTAAATGTGGAGTCATTAATTCTAATAATGCTTTCTTAGATTCTCCGGCACCTGTATGAAACTTCAATCTATGACCAAGTACAAATTGAGCCACATATTTTAGATCGTCTTCATTACCGTAATCTCGACCTTGAACTAAGGCCCAGGCTCTTACGGCTTTTTGCAACATGATGGCTGCACGAGTAGATGCTCCAAATTGCAGCAGTGGATTATTTCTCGTTGCTTGAACTATGTTTACAATTGCTTCACGTAAAGGCCCGCTTATAAACACCTCTTCACATGATTTTCGTGCCGCTAAAATATCAGATCGTGAGCATACAGATAAAATGTTTTCACTCTTGTCTTCAATCTTGGAGTGTTCTTCTAGGATCTGAATTTCAGTTTTATTATCAACATACGACATGGGAAGTTTAAGTAAGAATCTATCTAGCTGCACAATTGGCAAGGGATAAGTTCCAGCAATATCGAGTGGATTTTGAGTTCCAAGAACAAAAAATAATTCATCAAGTTTATGGGTAACATTATCTATGGTTACTTGCTTTTCGCCCATACATTCTAAGAAAGCTGATTGTACTTTTGGGCCAGTTCTATTTATTTCGTCAGCTAAAACAATATGAGCAAAAATTGGCCCATGTAAAAATCTAAAGGTTCCAGTTTTGGGCTCAAAAACGTTTACGCCAAGAACGTCTCCTGGCAGCATATCTGGAGTAAATTGTATTCTACGAAAAGGAAGAATTTGATCGTTTCTAAGATTTCCTTCGTCAGCTCTAATTAATCTACCAAGAGTTTTACTCAATGTGGTTTTGCCGGATCCTGGATAGTCTTCTAGTAAGACATGGCCATCAGCAATCAGGGCCGAGATTACTAACTTAATTGTATCTTCTCGTCCTTTAATAACTTCAGATAATCCGTTAATTAGATTGATTGCAACCGCGGAGGCGTCTTCAAATCCAGGGTCTTTTTTTGTTTTAACAACTACTTCCATATTTCAATTTTTCCCAAATTAAGATCTAAAAATAATATCTCAGTTTAAATCAACTCTAAAAACCAGATCATTGATCAAGTTTAAGGTTTTTGCAGCAGTATCACCAGATTCCCTTAATGTTTTTTCAGTACCTATGAATGTTAAGGAAAACTTCCCTTTTGCATCTCTTCTATTATCTTCTTCTCGAAGCTCATATGGAGAAGCTGAGTTTACTGTAAAATTAGAATTCGTAATAATGTTTTCTAGTTCTGAAGATAGATTGCCTAATTTTACAGGTAATTTTAAGCCTTTATTTTTAAATTCAGCCGGAGCTAAGCTAAACAACTCAGTTGCATATGTAAGATATGAAGGATCTGTAATCTTTAGAGATTTAAGTTTTAATCCTAATAAATGAACTCGTAGACCACTATCCGCCCCTTTTCTGGCTGCATTTAGAGTCTCAGCTAAAACTTTGAGCCCTTTATTTTTTTGAAATCCTGATAAATAGTTCTGTGCAAGGTATGCCTGGTAGTAAGTTTTAGCACCCTCACGATCATCTTTAGAGATTTCATTAATGATTCTTTTTTCAATGATTCTAGTTGGCACTGCTTCGAGAAGATCGCCAAGTGTATGATATTCAATTAGGCTGTCAGTATTTCTAATGTAAAGATCTTCAAAGTCGGAAAGATCCTCAGCTAAGACTTGTCTGGCTCTTCTAAAATACCACCAGGATCTAATTTTGTTCGAAGTTATTTCTTTTAAACTAACAGTCCAATCTTTAAAGTTTTCAAATTTAGTATGCTTTAATTTATTTATCCTAGCTTCTAGGGCTTGAGCCAATGAAACTAATGTTGCTGCTCTTAGATCATTAACATCTGTTCCGATTTTGCCAAACCATTGTTGCCTTTGAGAAGCTGATTCGAGATGTTTGATGGCATCTTCAATATGACCTGTATGAAGAGCGATTCTGCCTCGGGCTAAGTGAACAAGGGCTTTATGCTCCTCCCCGCTTCGAAGTGGATATTGCAATACACATTGCTCGAAGTTATCCATTCTAGATTTAGCTTTATCGAATTTAAGTTGCTCAATGTATAAATTGGTAAGATTTAAAGAGGGTAGTACATGCTCACAGCCATCTGGCATGCTTGTAGCTTTTAACCAAGATCCCTCAGCTCGTTCTTCGTCAAATATTTCTCTATAAACCTCGCCAACATTATTTAAGGGTGTTGCCGGCTGACCAGAGTCTCCAATCGCATATTCATAATTAATCGCCTCTTCAAAGATCTTAATTGAACTTTCTCTTTGGCCAGTCATGGATAGAAGAATGCCTAAAATATTTAATGTCCTTCCAGGCTCTGCGCCTGTTAGAATTCCAAGTCGCGCAATTCGAACGGCTTCATCAACGTGACCTAATTTCATAAGAATCCAAGCCCGTGAACCTGGATACCAGGATCCATAGTAGTACTTACTATACTCATCGAGCGTATCGAGTGCGCCTTGGTAATTATCTAAGTTAAGGCGGGTTTCTGAAAGGAGATATAAAATTTTAGAATGATCATCTTTTAAAATAAGATCTTCATATGGAGGAGCTCCATTCTGAGCTTCAAAAAGTGTTTTTGATTGTTTAAGATACTGAATCGCAAGTCTGTAGTGATCGACGTGAATTAAATAGTAACCCCCCAACAGCATATGTATTTTATAATTCTTTGGATCTTTATCGAGAGCCTTAAGGAGCTTAGTCCTAGCATCAAGGGGTCGATCTTGACTTAATAGATCAGTAGCTTCATCTAGAAGTTCGTTCGCACTTTTATCGGCATCTTTACTTTCGGCAAAAAAATTTTCGGCTTCAGATCCAGTAACATCAATTCCTTGACTCTGTACTGGTAAGAGTAAAATTAAAATAAAGAGAAATTTTGAGACTCTTATTGTCATGCTCTCATATTAAAAGGGTTAATGAGTCCAAGAAAACGCTTTGAGATCGGTATTCGAGCAAGAAACTTTCCAACATTATTAAAGCTAGATCTGGCAGAGAAGTTTTTAGAATAAGTGCTAGCTTTGTTTGAGTATTTTAATTCATTTATAAGATCTGTAACCGAAAGTGGATCGATCTTAGTAGCTTCTTTAAGTCGCATTCTAAACTCATGATTTGTTTCTCCGGGATGTCTTTTGAAACCGACTTCTGAAAGTTTAACTCGAATGGCACGTAACGTTCGAAATGCTTTTGTTTTTACGGAGCTAGGGAATGCCCATGAGTAATATAAATATAGTTTAATTAAAATCAAAGCTGATATAATTAGTAAGCAAATAAAAACTAAATCCCCAGAAGTTGGAATATAAAGATCATCTTGTAGTTCGGTATTCTCTTCATTTTCTAAAGTATCTTTAGGTAATATTTCTTCTCCTGGATCCAGTTTGCCCATAAGCTCTTCGAGGAGATTCATGTCAATATTGGTGTCGGCCGCGCTTTCAACTTGTTCAGGTTGTGGATCAAATGGAATCCAACCATATCCAGTAATATAGGCCTCTGCCCAGGCGTGACGATCGCTCATGCGAAGTAGTATATGTCCATCTTTAGATTGACTTAAGTCAGTCAAATATCCAGTTGCAATACGTGCGGGAATTCCCAAGGTTCTAAGCATGTAAACAATGGCATGTGCAAAGTGTACGCAGTAACCTCTTAGATCGCCAAAAAGATAGGGAGCAACTGGATCTTCGTCTGCCTTAACTTCATGTTTTGGACTTAAGGTGTAAATAGAATTTTTAGATAGGTAATCAACAATTGTTTTTGCTTTTTCAAATGGAGCAGCAGCATTTTGAGTTAATCTTAGTGCCAAATCGCCGTATCTTTTATCTGGATGAACATCTAAGTAATGATTAAAAACTTCCTTACTCCATTTGGCATTGCCTACACTTTCGAACTTAATATCCTCAAGCTTAAAATTAGGGGCCATTGAATAGGCGCGATATGCAAATTTAAATCTATCAGGTTCGGGATTTTTAAGTTGCTTGATAGCCAAAGGATAATCTATAGCAAAAGCGGCTTTTTGATCAGCTAGCAGGTAGACTGAATGAATAACCGTGCTTCTATATTTTAAATCAGGATCTTCAATTCCAGTATAAGGTTGGCTTGGTCCAGTATTGTTGACATCAGCATCGAACTGTCCTCCCGCAATAACTAATTCATGACCATTGAACTTTGAAAGTGCGCCTTCTCGAAAATAAAGCATCGGAGTAAAAGGATTTTGCGAGTAATCCCCTTCCAGTCTAACTAGAGCTGCCGGATGATTTGTGCTTCCAAGCGCAGAGTGAAAACCCAGTGGACTTGTGCCTGCATCGTTGCCCTCTCCAACACCATTTGTAATTAGTCCTTTTTGAACGTCATATCGGGCATAGATAATTTTTCCAATTCCAGTAATTAAGACTAAGATTAAAATTGAACTTGCCGTGGCAAGGATTCGATTTAACTTTCTAGTGCCAGCTTCTTCATGGATCTGAACATTCGCAAGTCTTCCTTGAGAAAAATTTAGAAAAATCATCAGAGCTACTACTAGGGTCCCACCGCAAGTTAAGAGCATGGCTTGAGGCTCCAAGCCGAATCTCCAAGCCAAGCCATTGATAAACTGAGGGGAGTCGAGATGATAGTCTCTATGAGGTGATAATAGATAAATACAAATACCTGAGATCAAGAAGATCTCAAAAGTAAGAAAGTGGAGATATCTAAAAAATAACCAAGAAGAAAGAAAGCCGATTGAAAAGGTAATTAAGCAAGTTCCTATATGTTCTGTCATTAAGAAAGTAAAAAAATGACCGGACTCGGCAAAAGTATAATTAAGGAAGTTTGATCCGAGCCAAAATATAACCCACAGAATGGAAACTGCTGTTATTGCCCCGAAAGTTTTGATTACTTTAAAAGATAAGAGGCCGGCGGAAACAACTCCTAAAATTCCAAAGGCACTCATAAAATATGGAGAGGTGCCAAAGTCAATTAGACCATCAAATGCAAAAATAAAAAAAGCTAAAATGAGACTGCGAGCTACGATCGTAACAGTTCTTCTTGGCCAGCTATGATCTGAGTTTATTTTCATTGATCCCAAAAAAGATCTAAAAACTTTTAAGTTTATACGATAACAGGCCAGTTAGCCTGGGAGCAAATCTTTAAAAATTTAGGATAAAGCTCATCTGCCTGACTTGAGTCGATTTTATTTTCAATAAAGATTCGCTTAATTAATGAGGATCTTTTGGGCTTTTCATGAGCCGAAGCCTGCTTTATGCAAAAGATTGGTGAGATTCCATTTTTTTCTAACTTTGAGCCAATACTGTGCAATGCTTCTAGGGAATTTTCGTTTTGCAGGGAAATTTCGGAACAGAAAATCAAAACGGAACTAATGGAGGCTGCCTGATTTCCTACAGCACTTAAGAGAACTTCTAACTCGGATTTAAGCGAAGTCTTCTCTTTAAGTGGCCAGTTTGATTCCCATACTGTGTCAATCATTAAAGCCAAAACGTCGGCTCTTTGTTTCACCACGGAGGTTGATCCCGAGCAGGTAAAGTAGGATTCTAATCCGAGCTCTTCAAGTTTTTTTAGATAACTTATAATTTCAGAGCAAAGTCCATCATCATTTTCTCCGGCTAGTGCATAGATAATGACCTTGCCCTCTGGGGTCATGGCTCTTTCTGGATATCGTGAAATTAATTGCCCACTCTTTGCAAAAACTTTCCAAAGAATTCTGCGCATGCCATCAGCTGGATTATATGGCTTAAGATCAAGAGGATCTCCACTTCTTTCAGTTAGATGTTCAATGTCGTCGCCGGTTCTTTGTAGAGAGCTAAGTATGGGAATTTGCATACCGGCTTCCCCCGCTGGAGAAACTCGCACCGAGAAATCTAAGATTGGAGCAGTCCATTTAATCTTTGAAATGCCAAAAACGTCTTCGAAAGAAAAAAGAACACCAGAGATTGACCAATTGCCGCGATGAGGAAAGTTTATCTCTTCAATTAGGCGTCTCTCTTCATTACTGATCCCCTTTATTTCATGGATTGTGGTTGTAAGGTCACCCCGTTGAAAGATGAGGCAGGTTTTTAATAAAAATAAAGGCGGAACTGAAATTGGGCCACAGTTTGTGATCAGTTTTGTAGTTTTCAAGGCGATGGGAATCTCTTCAGGAGCAAAAATAGTTGGAAAAGATCTGGCTTTAATAAAAAGCATACCAAAGATGGTGACTATGGCTAGAAAAATTCCTAGCAATAAAAAAGTTGCTCCAATAATCCCTGAAACTAAGTCGGCAGAATTTTTAGCCGGTCCTAATAACAAGTAGGCACCAGCTAAAATAACAATTGTACCTCTTAGTGTAAGTGGATACTTCAAATGGCTCCATTCATATCAAGGCTGAGATCGATAGTAAGTGACACAATTCAGAAGCGAAATCATAAATTATATCACTTACTATAAAGCCGACCTCGAGGGAGGCAAAATAAAAATTAGCAAGTGGTTTAATAAAATAACCTTTAGACAGGAAAGTGAATCTGCTTGATACTTTGTAGATGCTAAAATATAACGCTTCATATTTTTGACACTTGCTATAGGACTTAGACAACAACAAGCCCATTTCTAATTGCATACCGAATAAGATCCGCATTACAATTTAACTGAAGCTTTTTGATTACGCGAGCCCTGTGGGTTTCTACAGTTCTTGGGGATATATAAAGCTTCTTTGCAATGGTTCGATTTGGCAGTCCCTCGACCAAAAGAAAGAACATCTCTCTTTCTCTTGGGCTTAGTACATCTAACGGATCAGTTGCTTTCTCAGTCCCAGTCGCGCTACCAAGTTGATTTAATACATGTTGGAATTTTTGAGGAACGAATTTTTTACCGGATATTACGGTATCCATTGCGGCTAAAAACTCACTTGGAGCAAAATCTTTAAGTAGGTATCCTTCAGATCCAGCAATAAGGGCCTGTTTAACTTTGGTTTCATCATCATACATACTTAGAACTACTACCTTAGTAGGAATGTTTCGATTCTTGAGTTCAATTAAAACATCGATGCCGCTTCTTTGGGGTAGTCCGATATCTAATATTAAAATTTCAGGCCTTTCCTTTTCGACCAACTTAACAGTTTCGTCAGCAGTTGAGGCTTCTCCAATGATCAAGTATTTGGAATTACTCTCAAGAATGTCGCGCACTGCATGTCGTAAGAGCTTATGATCATCGGCAATAACAACTCTGATTTGGGTCTTTGATGTATTTACAACTTCTTGCATTGATAAACTCATACTTCGTTAATGCGGATATACGCGTTATAGATTTATAATTGTTTCTGAAAGTTCTAGGTTTATACTATCGAAGTCTAGCAGTGACAAGTATGATCTAGAAAATAAACTAATCAATTTAATATCTTGAAGCGTTCCTGTACTCTACGAGTCAAGTGATTTTAAGAAATTTCTATCAAGTAAGGTTCCTTCTAGGTGAAAGAGCTTAACGGACGAAGCACTAACTTATTTACTAAGACACTTAAAGGAGATGCATGGATTTCCTTTGATTCGATTACCCCTAAGAGCAACAAAGACAATACGGAACGAGATGCTTGGACATTTTCCTTATCTCCTAGAGAAATTTCTAAACGCAAAGCTGCCTATCTTACTAATATAGAGAATAATTTAGGTGATCTTATTGGTCTTTCTGAAAGTTTAAAATATATCTTTCAAACTTTTGGCAATTTTTTGTGTCCTAACTGCGGCTTAACTTGTGAAAAGCCTTTTATAAAAGATACTTTTTTTGCAAATTTAGCACAAAGATCTTCAGGTACACTTTTAGTCTCTCAAATAATTCATCAAGATCAATTTTCGGAGTTAACAGTTCAAGATTTGCTTGAAATGTATTTATCAAATTCAGTGATTATTGAGAATAAAAGAATCTCTTCACATGCTTTGAAAGAATTATTGCCAATAAAAATATCTGACCTTGGGGAAGAGCTCCATGTAATTTTGGCTTCTTTTGCATTTCCTCTTTCTAAAGAAAGTAGCTCTGAGCTTATTCTTCTCATTAATCGATTTTTAGTGTCACAAAACTATTTGGAGATATTTTTATCAGATCCAAATCAAAAATCACTTAGTAAAGTAGTTTCAATTTCAGAACATTTCTTTTGCAGTCAATGTAAAATTACCTATCCAGCAAAAACTATAGAACCCCAATTAAAAATAAACGAGATTGACCTAAAGATCCTCTTCTCACGATCTCTAGATGAGATTTTTCATTTTCTAGCAACTTTAGCAGAGAAAATTGATATAAATGATGATCTTTTGCAGATTTCAAGAAAAACTCAAAGTAAGATAGAACATTTTTCCAATTTTGGATTTAAGGATTGTCAAGCAAATCTGAAAGTCTCTGAGCTTTCAATGGCAGAGATCGTTAAGCTGACCTTAGCCCAAATACTGGAGTTTCCTCTAAAAGGAATGGTTCTGATTCTTGATTCCGTATTGGATTTATTGACTATGGCTGAAGTTGATAAATTAAAAAAAGCCGTTTTTAAAATTGCAGAGCCATCATCTATAATTATTAAAAGTTCTATAGATCAAACTATCAATTTTTCAAGATTACCAGTTCCAGCAAAAGAAATTCATAAAAAAGAAGTTACGTTTTCACAGGATCCATCTGATTCTATTTCAATCAACACTCCCTCGTTAACTGCAATTAGCTGGCCTTCAGGTTCTAGCAAAGCTCGCTTGTTTAATAGTATCAATAGTAAGTTCAATAAAAAAAATTCAAATGAGAGTCTTATTTTTATTGATTCTTTTACAGAGCACAGCCTTAAAACTTTGGCACATTTATCTTTCTTAAGTAGAGGAATTGCTAAAGTCTTTAGTTCACAGTTTGAAGCTAGACGGAGTGGATTTCAAGAGAGTGATTTTAATATTTCAAAAAGTAAGTACAGGTGTAAGGAGTGTCGAGGAATTGTCGATAGGGAATCAAGATGTGAAACCTGTCTGGGTCTTGGGTTTGCTACAAATTTGTTGTCGATACAATATCAAGGCATGAGCTTTATTGATATTTTAAGTCTTACTGTCACTGAGGCAGAGAAGCATTTTTATAGAGAATCTAGTTTTGTTACTGAAATAAAAGAGTTTTCCGAATTTGGTTTTGCCGACTATAGACTGAATGAAAGCTTAGTTGATTTTTCTCAAAGTGAGATTCAAAGGTTAAACCTGTTCCGCGTTCTTTTTAGAGAAGACCTTAGTTCTAAGTTAATATTTTTAGATAATCCTTTTTGGGGAATGAATAATGCAGACTATATGATTATTCTTCGCAATCTTAATAACTTAGTAAGTAGGGGGGCTACTTTTCTAATATCTAGTAATGATCAAAGATTTTTAAATAATGCCCATTATGTTATAAAAATTGGGTCATAGCTAAACGGCTTATGCCATTTGGTATGTGTTTTTCTTGAAAAACTAATATAAGAAAAAGTTTTCTTTTGTAACTTAATTGAGCAGTATTGCGTGTTTGCTCAAACATAAAATTCTTCAAAGCACCGACTGAATATCGGGCCAAGGAGAATCCAAGGTTTAAAACTATGGCTTTGAAAGTTGAAGTTTCAGAAAGATGGCACAGACGGAGGTATCTGATCCCAAATGCGGTGACACTTGGAAATATGTTCTGCGGATTTTTAACTATTATTTACGCCGCATCTGGTCGTTATGAAAAAGCCACAATCGCAATTGCTATAGCAATTTTACTTGATGGACTTGATGGTCGACTCGCTCGACGTTTCAATGCCACATCTAAGTTCGGAGTTGAGTTTGATTCTTTTTCCGATTTTATTTCATTTGGAATCGCACCTGCCTTTTTAATTTATTGCTGGTGTTTTAGGGCCTTGGCTGATGAGTTCGGTGTGATTGTAACTTTTATTTTTGCACTGGCCTCGGCTAGTCGCTTGGCCCGTTTTAATGTCGCCGAGAATCTTCCAGAAGAAACAGTATCCGAACCGTTAACAACTTCAAATTTTCAAGGCCTGCCTACTCCTGCCGCTGCCGGTGTGATTGTTGCAAGTATTAATTTTGCAACAAGAGTGGAACCTTCAATTACTTTGGTTTGGATTTACTCTTTTATTATGGTTGGAGTTGCCTATTTAATGGTCTCAAACATCGAGTTTTATAGCATAAAGCGTTTAAAGTTCTCGACAATGAATAAGCCAACCTTCATTATTCTCGGGGCTTCGATTGCGCTTGTTTGGTATAATTCGGCGGTAGGATTTGTAGTTTTAGCTGCTGCTTATTGCTTAAGCGGGCCCTTTGGATTGATTTTTAGAAAGCGAAAGCAAAAAGAAATTGTGGTTGACGCCAAAATTTTAAAATAAATTTTTTAGGCACTCCTTGTTTTGCTTTTCTCCACTTTGCTTTTTAGTAAAAACAAAGCTTTCAACAAAAAAGAAGCCCATCTTTGACTTAAAGTCTTTGACTTAAAGAAAGCGCGATTAAGCAGCTAACTTAGATTTCAAAGTATAAACATTTATCGGCGTAAAATTGAACCAAACCTTTTTGGTAGTTCGATCGTAATTCTTATAAATCTTTTCAAATAAAGCATCAATTTCTTCCAGTCTTTCTCGTCGCTCTGGCAAGGAAGTCATACGACCTATTCGGCGCAATCCCATATACTCGAAGAAAGTAATATGGGCATCGGCTGTACTTAACCTTTGGAACTTTGCAAAAATATCTTCGATTATTTCAACTTTTAGATTAGTAAAAGGAAGTGCACAGATTATAATATCGTAACTTCTTTTTTCTGGCATTTCTTGAATAGGTCCTTCAAAGAAATCAATATTTTGTTTACGCCTTAAGAAATTTTTGTTGTCAGATATCTTTTCCTTTAGAGCCGACATGAAACGCGGGTTAATTTCGCAGACTGTTAAATGATCACCATCAACCATGTCGTTGAGAATTTTAGTGGTCACAGAACCTGTGCCTGGACCAACTTCTAAGATTGATTGGGGACGCACGGTACGTCTTAAGGAATTTGTCATAGCTTTTGCAGCCCAGCTTGAACTTGGGATAGCCGAGCCAGTTTCCTCAAACTTGGTCAGAAATTCTTTTAAAAAAACCAGATGATCATGCATATGTACTCAAGCTTAATCTGAAAACAAATACTGGGACACTACTATAGTTAAGGCCAAAAAGAATCTTCCGAAAGAAAATTTTTTTGGACTTACGATCCCCCGGAGGGATGATAAATAGTTATCCCAACTAAATGTTTTAAGTAAACCGAAGGTTTTCATCAGAAAAGTATTCGGAAATTACTTAATGGGATAACTATAGAATTAACAATATCCTGTGTCTGAGTATGGTTATTAGTATATTATCATCTAATGGGTCCTAATGATCCAGGGGTACCAATAAAACTCAAAAATAAGCTCATCTCCATTACGAAGGATTATTAGTTTGTAAGGCTGGCTAAAAATTGGATTGGGTAATAGTGCCGATACGTTAAGTATAAAGTGATTGTTTATGAATAAAGAAAAGATTCTCTGGGATAAATTTAAGAAACACCTTTACTTTGATGAAAAAACAAATTTTTATTTAGATATCAGTCGCGTTGATTTTCCAGAAGAATATTTTCAAAGTCAAAAAACTTCAACTAATGCTGCATTTAAAGCCATGGCAGATCTCGAAGCTGGATCGATAGCTAATCCAGATGAAGGACGTATGGTTGGTCATTACTGGCTCCGCGCACCGGAAAAATCCCCTTCTAATGAAATTCGCACAGTAATTGAGAGCTCAATCAAGGCCATAAAAGTATTCGCCACTGGGATTATTGAAGGAAAGATAACTTCTCCAAGTGGGGAAGCTTTTCAGAGTTTCTTATTACTTGGAATTGGCGGGTCTGCCTTAGGACCACAATTTGTTGCAGATGCTCTTTCTTCTGGTAAAGATAAATTAAAACCATTTTTTATTGACAACACTGATCCTGATGGGATCGAACATACACTTCGCATAATTCCAAATTTATCTCGAACACTTGTATTAGTAGTTTCTAAATCAGGGGGAACTCCCGAAACAAGAAATGCAATGCTTGAAGTAAAAGCAAGATTTAAAAAACTTGGTTTAAATTTTTCCCGTCAGGCCGTAGCTGTTACATGCGAAAACAGCCTCCTTGATAACATTGCAAAATCTGAAGATTGGCTAATGCGTTTTCCAATGTGGGATTGGGTTGGTGGCAGGACAAGTCTTTTTAGCGTTGTGGGACTACTTCCTGCAGCATTGCAAGGTTTTAATGTAGATTCAATGTTGCAGGGCGCAAATCATATGGATGCTCTGACAAGAGTCCCTGACACCTCCCAGAATCCGGCAATGCTTCTGGCGTTAATGTGGAATTTTATTGGAGAAGGTGACGGAAACAAAGACATGGTGGTGCTTCCTTATAGAGATAAATTGCAATTATTGAGCCGATATTTGCAGCAATTAGTGATGGAGAGTCTTGGCAAAGAGAAAGATTTGGATGGTAAAATAGTAAATCAGGGCCTAAGTGTTTTTGGAAATAAAGGATCAACAGATCAACATGCATATGTTCAACAGTTAAGGGAAGGTTTAAATAATTTCTTTGCTATTTTTATCTCGGTTCTTAAGAATTCATCAGAATCCTCTCGATTAGAGGTCGAGCCAGGAATTACATGCAATGATTTTCTTACTGGATTTCTTTTGGGAACACGACAAGCTCTTTACGAAAATAATCGCCACTCAATTTCAATTACGATTGATCAAGTTAATGAATTTAATATTAGTATGTTGATTGCTCTTTTTGAAAGAACTGTCGGTTTTTATGCGACCTTGATTAATGTTAATGCCTACCACCAACCTGGAGTCGAGGCAGGAAAAAGAGCTGCCAGTATCATAGTTAAATCTAAAGTGAAGTTAGTTGAAATTTTGCGTGAAAAGCGTGATTTTATCGAGCTTTCAGAGCTATCTAAATTAATAAATCAGCCACAAGAAATTGTATTTGAAATCCTTCAAAACTTATCGGCGCAGGGTAGTATTCAGCTCGAAAAAGGTGCTGATATTTTTAAAATAAAAGCCAGAACTATCTAGGTGTCCTGTTAAAATAAATACCTTCCGTATTTGCTTTAATCAGTTTAAAGTAAGGTCAATATTTCGAATAAATCCTTTTTTGAGGCTAATTTATTGTAGTCGTTAAGGAAAATAAAACGACCTTTCGAATAATTCTAGTCTAACCATTTGAAAAGTTAGGTATAAATTATTCTAGTTGGATCGTTGACACGTACATATGCTTCTGATAGTTTCCGCACCTCAAAGCAACACTAGTACGCATTCTATTGAAAGAACTAGTAAATAGAAGCTTTTAACGCTTGTAATACAACGCGTTATTAGCAATAGCCGCTAAGCCAAAGATTATGGCCAGGTGGTTTATTTTGTGTGCGCTTTAATTATTTAAAGCACAGTGGGGCAAGACAATTTGGTTAAGGGTAGAAGTCACTAGATCGAAATCGTTTTCGGAAACTACGTCAATCTAGACATTCGCAGCAGCGATGAATCCGCAAGGAGTCATTTCTGGCTTTGGCTGAATGGCTAAGTCAAAAAATTTCTTTCAGTAACTGTTAGCAGTAGCAGTTACGAAAGTAGCAGATATATAAAAAACTCAAGAGTTTGATCCTGGCTCAGAGTGAACGCTGGCGGCATGCCTCAGACATGCAAGTCGTACGAGAAAATCCCGCAAGGGATGTGTAAAGTGGCGCACGGGTGAGTAATACTTAGGTAACGACCCTTTTCGCTGGGGATAACGAGGGGAAACTCTCGCTAATACCGAATACTCCGCGAGAATCTTCGGATTCTTTCGGGAAAGCCGCAAGGCGCGAAAAGACCGGCCTAAGTCCCATTAGCTAGTTGGTAGGGTAATGGCCTACCAAGGCTTCGATGGGTAGCTGGTCTAAGAGGATGATCAGCCACACTGGAACTGGAACACGGTCCAGACTCCTACGGGAGGCAGCAGTTAGGAATCTTGCACAATGGGCGAAAGCCTGATGCAGCAATGCCGCGTGAGGGATGAAGGCCTTCGGGTTGTAAACCTCTTTTAGTTAAGACGAAAAAAATGACGGTATTAACAGAAAAAGCACCGGCTAACTCCGTGCCAGCAGCCGCGGTAATACGGAGGGTGCAAGCGTTACTCGGAATTACTGGGCGTAAAGCGCATGTAGGCGGTTTAATAAGTCTGATGTGAAAGCCCGGGGCTCAACCCCGGAAGTGCATTGGATACTGTTAGGCTAGAGTATGGGAGAGGAGAGTGGAATTCCTGGTGTAGAGGTGAAATTCGTAGATATCAGGAGGAACACCAGCGGCGAAGGCGGCTCTCTGGACCATAACTGACGCTGAGATGCGAAAGCGTGGGTAGCAAACAGGATTAGATACCCTGGTAGTCCACGCCATAAACTATGGATGCTAGACGTCGGAGGTACTTACCCCTTCGGTGTCGAAGCTAACGCGTTAAGCATCCCGCCTGGGAAGTACGGTCGCAAGATTAAAACTCAAAGGAATTGACGGGGGCCCGCACAAGCGGTGGAGGATGTTGTTTAATTCGATGCAACGCGAAGAACCTTACCTGGGCTTGACATCCCATGCTATCCGGTGAAAGCCGGAGTTCTCGCAAGAGACGTGGAGACAGGTGTTGCATGGCTGTCGTCAGCTCGTGTCGTGAGATGTTGGGTTAAGTCCCGCAACGAGCGCAACCCCTGCTATTAGTTGCTACCCTATGGGAGCACTCTAATAGGACCGCTCGCCGATAAGGCAGAGGAAGGAGGGGACGACGTCAAGTCATCATGGCCCTTATGCCCAGGGCCACAAACGTCCTACAATGATTAGTACAAAGCGTCGCAAGTCTGCAAAGGCAAGCTAATCGCAAAAAGCTAATCTCAGTGCGGATTGGAGTCTGCAACTCGACTCCATGAAGCTGGAATCACTAGTAATCGCGGATCAGCATGCCGCGGTGAATGCGTTCCCGGGCCTTGTACACACCGCCCGTCACGCCATGGAAGTTGGTCTCGCCTGA
>Ga0163144_10003501_pt1 | contig 35728 bp, 25 predicted proteins | sample OliLak19BULKMAT1_FD_123175 | JGI IMG/M metagenome (GOLD analysis project Ga0163144, IMG submission 123175) | Freshwater microbial mat bacterial communities from Lake Vanda, McMurdo Dry Valleys, Antarctica - Oligotrophic Lake LV.19.BULKMAT1 | ecosystem: Environmental > Aquatic > Freshwater >...
ACATTCATTGGCGGGCGCCTGTCGGCCGCGCAACTCCAGCGGGGATTTGCGATTTTCCTGCTGGGGGTCGCGGCCTTCGTGATGTACGCCAACCGGGCGCTGGTCACCGGGGCTGCCGCCTGAGCGCTCCCCTCGCGCAGCGACAGCATGCCGCGCTGCGCATGGCGGCGGGTCGCGAGCGGCATGGCCGCAGTCGCACTACAATGCCTCGTACTCCGTGATGGTGGAGCGCGCATCGGGACGTGCAGCGCCGACCAGCGCACCGCCGCGCCGTTCGCGAAGGCATCAACACTCTGCTGTCAGCGGATCGCGCGCCGGAGGTCATCCACGACGGGGACCGCAGCGAGTCCCACCAGCAGCAGCGCCAGCGGTACGGTGGCGATGTACCCCAGCGCCTGAAAGCCCGCTGCCCCCAGCACGCCACCGACAAAGAAGCCGGCCAGGAGTTGCAGCAGGAGCCACATCCGGCCGCGATCGGCGACGACGCGCTCGTCCCCGGACGCGCCCGGCCGGTTCACGTACAGCAGCTTGCCGAGTTCGATGCCGAGGTCGGTGACGATGCCCGTGACGTGGGTCGTGCGGATCACGGCGCCCGAGATCTTCGTGATGACGGCATTCTGCAGGCCCATAATGAAACAGAGCAACCCCACCGTCGCGGACACGAACACGGTGTGGACCTGATTCAGGCGCCCCCCGACGAGGCCGAACACGAGGAGGAGCGTCGCCTCGAGCAGCAGCGGCAGTGCATACGCGCTGCTCAGGCCGCGGCGGCGGGCGGCGTTCACCACGATTGCTGTGGTCGCCGCGCCGGCGATGAACGCCACCAAGGCGCCGACGCCGGTGTAGAACACCGTTTGATCGCGCAAGATGACGGCGTCGGCCATCGACGAGACGATTCCCGTCATGTGCGAGGTATACTGGCGCACCGCCAAAAAGGCGCCCGCGTTGGTGGCCCCCGCGACGAAGGCGAGCCCGACGCCGAGGTGCGCATTCTCGCGCCCCGTCCGGGCGGTGGCCGTAAGCCCACGCGCATAGTCGACTGGCATACGACGGAAGCTAGTCGCCGGACGCCCGTGGTCCCCGCCGCTGTGTGAACGCTCGCGTTCTGTTGCAGCCAAGCGAGGGATTCGTCGCCGGTGCGCGGCCCGCTGCGGAGATCGTTGCAGCGTCCGGCCGGCACGCGTCAACGCGATACCGACCAGCCTGCGCCATTCTATTCCGAGGTCACACCATCGAAGTGCTCCGAGTCAGCCTCGGCATCGGCGCGGGTGTGGTGCGTCACGCCGTCGCGATGGTTGGGCGGCGAGTAGAGGGTGTACAGCTTCAGGTCTGTCGCGCCGGTGTTGATGATGTTGTGTCGGGCGCCGGCGGGAATGAGGATGGCGAATCCTTCGCGGACTGGTGTCGTCACTCCGTCGAGGACCGCGTCGCCGGTGCCGGACTCCACCCGGAAGAACTGGTCGAGCGTATGGACCTCGGCGCCGATCTCACCGTGCGGCGGAATCGACATCGCGACGAGTTGCGAGTGCTGTGCTGTGTAGAGCACCTGACGAAAGTCGGCGTTCGTTTCGACGAGGGTACTGAGATCCTTCACGAATCCGAGCATGATGCAGCTCCTGATGAATGGGACGATGGCGATCTTCAAGAACACGTCGTCGATCGTGACGGCGTCCGTCGGTGGATTGTCTCAGGCCACGCTCACGGGTGCAGCGTACCATACCGGTAAGCGCTCCTGTTCGAATGCGCGATGCAGCGCGGTGAGCGCGTGCGAGCGTTCCGGGTCGTCGGTGCGCAGCGCCTGTTCGACCTGTGCATCGGCGAAGACCCGGTCGCGCAACATGCGATACGCCGTGAACTGTTCCCCGCGACGCGTGAGCGTGAGGATGGCCAGCACCGTCTCCTCGACGCCAGCACCGCCAGCGTCACCGTCAGCGCTGCGCTCGGTCAGCCAAGCGACGACCGTCGGCGCGGTCAACTGCTCCAGATGCTCTGTCAGGTACTCCGACGATAAATCGGTCTCTTTCCACGCCTCCACCGCCTGCCTGGCGAGCGTGGGCGCATAGGCGGCGTCGATGCCGATCGCTCGCGATCTTTCCAACAGCTCGAGGTGAGTTGAGGCCGTGCCAGCGTCCAAGCCGTCGCCAAGCCATTCCGCGATCAGGATGTCCGTGCCGGGGTCAAGCAGCGACGGGTTGGTCAGCAGGAAGTCCCGCGACTGCGTCCAGGTGCTGGTGTTCACCCATGCCAGCAACAAGCGGTCGAGCACAAGGTCCACGCGCAACCAATCAGGAATCGCGCCTACGATCAGCTGCCATTGTGCGTCGAATGCCGCGACATCCCGTCTGCGCTCGCGCCGCGCGATGGTGCGAAGCAGGCGTTGGCGCGCGCCGTCGTCGGCGTCCTCGAGCAGCGACTCGTTCAGCAGCCGCACCGTTTCGTCAACGTGTTCCGCAGGGCGCGCGCGCATCAACGACAGCTCGCGAACAAGGGCAGGCTGATCGTGCAAATCGGCGATCACCTCATTCCACGTCTCCGCGCCCGCACCGTCGAGCGATTGCGCGAGCAGAGCAACGGTGCCGGCGTCGCTCGTCAGCATGGCGCGCAGCTGCGCGAGCCCCTGACGCAATTCTTCATCGCCTTCGGCCTGCCGTCCGCACCCACGAAGCGCTCGTCCGCGATTGATGTGGGCCAACGCCAGCACGCTTGGTGTCGACGGAACATCCGGCAGCGCAAACAGCGCCAGCGCACGGGTGGCATGATCGAGCGCGGCATCGTACTTCAGATTGACGAGATCGAGCAGGCTCAGGTTGTGCAGCGTAATCGCCAACCAGCCGCTGGCGGCGTCGATACTTGCGTCGACATCGAGCAGGGCCAGCGCTCGATCCAGTCCTCGACGCGCTTCGGCGGCACGCTCAACGACCATCAGTGCGACGCTGCGGTTCAACTCGGCGACACCGATGAACATGCCAAGGGCCGGGTGCTCGCCCTCGAGCGGATTCAGCAGCGACAGCGCTTCGTCCGCGAACGCGAGCGCTTCGAGTGCGCGCCCGCGACGCACACAGTCGCCCGCGATGTCGCTCAGCGTCCCGGCGAGTAGCACGGCAGACATCAGAGAGCCGTCGTGCGCCTCGCGCAGGACTGGCACGGCACGTTCGCGTGCATCGGCCGCTTCCTCGGCACTCACGTGCTGTTCGAGGATCTGCATCAGCTTCCGCCACGCCTGCGCGAGCGAATTGCGGAGAAAGCGGTCGGTGGCCGGCGTGAGCAGCGAGATTGCTTCGCGCTCTCGCGCCACCAACTGCGCAATGTCGCCACCCGTCGCAAGGCCGAAATCCACCAGCATGTCGAGCGTGAGACCCAGTCGTGCGCCCAACCGCACACTTGGCGTCGCGGCGCGCAGCTCCCGCTCGAGATCGAGCAACTCTGCTGTCGCGCCTTCGATATCCCGATCGGCGATCAAGGGCGCGCGAACGAGGCGCACAGTCGCCATGGAAATCATCGCCTCGGCGCTGCCGCCGGTGAGGGGCTTCAATAGCGGCAATGCTTTGTTGAGCAATGTCTCTGGATCGGGGGCATCGGGCGTGGCCCATCCGAGTTGCCGCTCGACGAGCGTGGTCACGGCAAGGATGCGCAACCCTTCGGCCGATGAAATATCGGAGATCGTGCCCGTTGGCCCGCGGTTGTGGGACAGTGCCACCAGACGCGCCGCCGCCAGCGGACGCGGGCGATCGTCCACAGTCGGGACCCCAGTTGCCTGCTGCTTTCCAAGCCGAGCGCTGAGTTCGAGCAGTTCGACGTTGGCGCGGATCACCAGCGCGTCCATCATCAACGCGTCGCGCCACGGCGAGGGCTCGCCACGCGCTTCCAGCAATGCGACCGCACGGCGGCTGCAGTCGTTGGCGCGCTCCATGTCGCCCATCGCCAACGCTGCCTGCGCGGTGAGATAGAGCGCGGCCGCGAGGGCGTTGCTGGCGCTCGGGTTCGCGTCGAGGTCGGTTTCGATCAGCGCCATCGCTTCTTCGGCCATGCGGATCGATGCGCGCGGGTTGCCACGAAGGAACTGCGTGAGTGCTTGCGCCGAGAGTGTGGCGGCGAGCATCTGCTTTCCGGTTGGCTCGTCGGCGGCGGAACGTGCAACGTCGGACGCCTGCTCAGCCGCCTCATCCGATCCGGCCGAATCGCCGGCGCCGCCGAGTGCGAACGACAGATCGAACAGCGACATCGCGAGATCGATCGGCTTGCCGAGTTCACGACGGATCTCGACCGCTTCACGATGCAGCGCAATCGCTTCCTGCGGCGAGCCCCGCACGAATGAGCCCGTGCCCACGCGCGCGAGGGCCAGCGAGAGATCGGGCAGGAACGCGTCGCGATCGCGCGCCACGAACCGCCGCAGCAGGGCGATCCCTTCCAGACCGGCGTCGGCGAGGTGCCGCCATGCGTGCCGCCAGAGGTACGTGTGCTGCTGCGGAGACTGCCCCTGATCCAGCAGCGACTCGTACGATGTCGCGACGGCGGTCGCGATGGGTCGCGCGGCGTCGGGATGCAGCCGCCGGCCAAGCTCCCTGCCGATCACCGGGCGCAAATGGTCGACGAGCCGCTGGTGCGCGATGCGGAAGACACCCTGATCGCCCTCGGCGCCGGCCACGACATGCCGGCCGAGCACCTCGAGCAGCGTGTACGCGTCGTCGCGCGTGTAAATGGTGCCGCTGGCCGAGAGCGCGGTCGCAACGGCGGGCCACACATCGTCGGCGGGGAAGCCACTGCCCAGCGCACAGGAGAGCGCGCGCAGCAACTCGCGCGCCGCTGTGGGATGCGCGCGATCACCGATCACCAACACGGTGCGTTCGAGATCCCGCTCGAGTGCCGTGACCACGCTCGTCGCGAGGCTTTCCTTCCAGTCGTCTCGATTGGTGTCGACGGGCACGTCGCGCAACTGCGAGGTAATGAGTCGCGCCAACAGGAACGGACCGTCCGTCGTCGGATCGTGGGCGCGCGCCGACGTCACGATCTCCTCAGCGACGGCATCGGGATTCATGTCGCCCGACACGCCATCGAGCCGACGCACGATGTAGCGACGCACGTCGTGCAAGGTCGTCTCGGCCTGCGCGCCAAGGTTGATCGTGTCCGTGGTCGCGCCAAGGAGGCCGATGAGTCCCGGTTCTCCACTGGCACCGGGCACTGCGCGAGTCCCCACGAGCACCATCGCTTCGCGCGAGAGAGGTTGCGCGACCTCCAGCGCGAGACTGCGGCACTCCGCGTCGCCGGCCTCGTCGAGACCGTCCAGCAGCACGAGCATCGGACGTCCGTCCGTCCGACGCTTCTGTGCGAGACTCAGGATGTCGTAGATGCTTGCATCCGCCGCGAGTTCGAGTTGCGCGGCGACATTCTCGATCGCTGCCCGTGAATCCATCGCGCGGCAGTGGAGCTGCGCGCCGACGCGTCCTTCGCCGGGGTCCAGGCTCGGATCGACAGGCTCGATCGCGAGCAAGCGAGCGCGCTCCCAGCTATCGGACAGACTGGCGATGCGACCGAGGATCGCTGACTTGCCGGAGCCGGCCGGACCGGTCACGACGCAGACGCCGGGTTTCGCGGCGCGTATCCAGGAGACGATCTGCGCGAGTTCCGATTCCCGTCCGGTAAAGAATGCGCCGTCGAGCGAGGTGCCGCGTGCCGCCTGCAACAGATGCTCGACGACCCGATGCTGGGCCTTGGGTCGATAGAGCGGATTGCGCAACATCGGCCATGCGTTGCCCGTCGACGCCTGCTGTGGCGAATGCCGCGGCTCGCCCCACTCCTTGAGCAGCGCGTCGATCACATCGTCGCCGCGCACGCGCGCGTCGTACACGCCCCAGCGTACGCGCAGGCGCTCGTCCTTGGGACCTTCGGTGAGCAGGCGTTTGAGTTCGCGCGGCAGCGCGCCGCTCAGTGAGCTCTCATCCGAGCGTGACGCAGCGATGACACCGAACCACGCGGTGGTCGGATCGGCGCGCCCGGTGAACACGGCGTCGGCCATGGTCAGTGCCGCGCCGACGCCGGCACCGGAGAAGCATGTGTCGACGATGACCAGCACTTGCGCTGCGCCAGTCTGTGCAGCCCACGCACCCAACTGCGCGGCGTTGGCTACCTCGTCGTCATACGTGTCGGTCGCTCGGCTCATCAACAGCAGCTGACCGCCCGGACCGGGTTGCCCGTGTCCGATCCAGAGCAGCACCAGCACACCGCCTGGCAGCGACTGCTTCCGAAGCTCGCCCTTTACCTTCGCCAACAGCTCGCCCTGCGGCAGATCATCGATCAGCACGCCGGTGAAACCATGGTCGTGCTCAAGCAAGTTTACTATCTCGGCCGTGTCGGGCACGGCACGCGCGAGCGGTTCCAGTGTGGCGTACTTGCCGTTTGCCACGGCCACGACACGATGTGTTGGCTCTGTCATGAAATCAGCGCTCCTCTGCGCTTGCGACGATGGCATCCGCAGCGATGGCGCTCTCCCACACAAGGAATGGGCGAGTCACTGACGGAGGTCCTCCAGCCACGGCACTGCTCACGCGGGCGCGGTAGCCACCCGGTGTCAGTGGATCGAGCGAGGCCGTGCCGTCTTTCGCCACCACGACATGGGGCCCGACGGGTTTGTCGAGTTCGTCCAGCACGGTCACGTGCAGACGCACATCGCCGGCATCGTTCACGTGCAGCTGCGGCCGATCGCCCGGGCGCCAGAGCTCCGCCATGGTGACGCCGAACGACGTACTGGCGGCGCGCTGCCAGACCATGTCGTCGCGTGTCAGGATGCCGTCGATCAGATCGAGCGCGGAGCGTGTCCCCTGCAGTTCGCCATGCTGATCGGCCACTGCGTGCGTGTTGACGCCGCGGCCCTCCAGCGGTTCGGCGGACAGACTTGGCACCGTGCCGTCACCACCCTGATTGCGCATATCGATCTCCTCCGACGGGACCACGCGACCGCGCACGATCGACGCCGTGGTGAGTGTCGGTTGGCGGATGCCGACCACCTTGTGCAGCGTGTACGTCGGTGGCGGCGCAGCATCCAGCGTGGCGTGGAAGTCGAGCGCGTCGTCCAGCATCGCGGCGTCGAGGTTGGGCACGGCAACGCCGCGCAACCCCGATCGCGAGCCGTCGTCTGCCTCGAGGCAGTCGTAGGTGGGGAGCAATTGGTACAGCGACGGCAGACTTCGTGCGAACGCGGACAGATTGAGACGCAACGGACCGATTCCGGGCTCGAGTCCGTTGGAGAGCGTGTGCAGCGCGTTCAACGCGCCACGGTGCGGCGTGCCGAGCGTGATCAGGGTGCGCGTGATCGCGGCGCCGTCTTCCTGCTCGAGAAACCATCGGGCGATGAGCCCGCCCATCGAGTGGCAGATGAGCACCAGCTTCGATTCCTCCATGCCCGGCTGTTCGCGCCACCGGGCGAGTGCGTCTTCCGCCAGCAGCTTGAGCAGCCGCGCGTTGTAGCGGTTGGAGAGACGCCAGTCGTACGGAAAGGTGAGCAGGTTGGGGATGCGATCAGGATCGCGCCGGTCGGGCTCGATCATCTGAAAGCGCGCGCTGCGCAGAAACGCCAATGTGCCGTCGTATCCCGTGATCGGACTCCAAAGCCCTGGAATCACGTGCAGGCTCGGCAGCAGTTTGGTGGCACGGATCGCGTAATTGGGCGGGAGTCCATCGCCAACACCGGGCGGCAGCGTCAACGACTGCAGGGAGCCGCCCAGCGTGTTGAGCGCCTGAATGAGCGTGCCAGCCTCCAGCGACCAGAGCGGGGTGTTCTTCGCACCGACGAGCGCACTTCCCATGATGCCGGGAATCACGACCACGACGTCGCGAATGAGATTCGTGTCAACGGCCATCAGACTACCCTGCGCTCAGTGTCATGGGCCACGGTGAGGGGCGTCATTCGAGACCGCTTCGCCCGAAAATAGAGCGCGAACCGCCCGCGCGGGATCCGTCGCCAAGCCGAGCCCCGATGGGCCGAGGAGCCGCAGTTGCTCCACCAACGTGCGCACACCACGTTCGACGTTGGCCACGGTACACAATGCCAGACTGGGCAGCACAATCATCTGACCGCATCGAGCCGACGCCCTGATCAGAACCACAGTACCCTCATCTGACCGACCGATCCCATGCCACCCGGTGCCGAACCATTTCGCGACCACCTCGTGAGATCGTCGCCGTCGCGAGCGCCGCTGATCGACGCAGCGCTACTGGCAGCCATCGCCGAGAAGGATGCGTTCCCCGCACAGTACCTCATGCTACGTGCAGCGGAACGTCGGTCGTTCGGAACGGTCACTGTGATTCGTTACGTGCGCTAGCGCAGACGCCGCGCGCGAACTCAGCGCGCCAGTGCCTGCTCGATATCTGCCGCGATGAACGCCATGACGGCCATGGCCGCGACACACCGCTGCACCTCAGCCGGGTCTAGCTTGTCCGGTGTGTCCGCGTCGGTGTGATGGAACCAGAAGTAGCGCGTGCCGTCGACGTTGAGTCCCATCCCGGGCACGCCCGTCGCCATGAGCGGTGCGATGTCGGCTCCGCCACCCGATGCTTCGATCTTCCCGGCCTTGATGGGGCCGAGCAATCCGCCGATCGCCTCCACCACTGCGCGAGCAGACGGAGAGCCGGTAAAGCCGAAACCGAGCGGCGAGAAGACGCCACCATCGGACTCGATGGCAAGTTGGTGCGTCTCGCGCTGATGCGCGTCCCGATACGCCGCGCCGCCGCGTCCACCGTTCTCCTCGTTCGTCCACCCCACCACGCGAATCGTGCGGCGCGGTGTGAGGCCGAGCTTCTTGAGCAGGCGAATCGCTTCCCAGGCCACGACCACGCCCCCCGCATCGTCCATCGCGCCTTGCCCTACATCCCACGAGTCGATGTGCCCGCCCATCACCACGATCTCGTCGGGCTTCTCCCGTCCGCGCAACTCGCCCATCACGTTGTGGCTCTCGGCGTCGGGGAGCATCTTGGCGCTCATCCTGAGCGTCACGCGCACCTTCTCGCCGCGATTGATCATGCGACGGATCATCATTGCGTCTTCGGCCGTAACGCTCGCGTGCGGAATCTTCGTGACGGTGGAGTCGTAGCTCATGTTGCCGGTGTGCGGCGTGCGCATGCCGTAGGGCCCCGCGCTGCGCGCGAGCGAGGCAACAGCACCTGCTTTCGCGGCGGCGATGGCCCCCTGTCGGCGGAACGCGCCGTTGTAGCCGTAATCGCGCCATTCCGCGTCGTACAGCACGATCTTGCCCTTCGCTTCACTCGCGCGACGGGTGAGTTCGTCGAAGCTCGCCACGACCATCACCTCGGCCGTGATACCGCCAGCGGCTGTGGCAATACTGCCGCCGAGTCCGAGCATGGGCAGCAGCTGCCGACGCGGCGCGACGAGTTCCAGCGACTCGGCGCCTCGCACCCAATGCGGTACCATCACTTTCTCGCGACGTACGTTCTCGAGACCGTCTTTCGTCATCGTGGCCGCGGTCCATGAAATCGCCTCCTCCAGCGCCGTCGATCCGGAGAGCCGATGGCCGAATCGGTCCGTCAACTCGGCGATGCGATTCCATGCACCGGCAGAATCGGCTTGCGCGGCGGCGATGATACGGTTGGCGATGTCGGCGTACTTCGCCGGAATCGCATCGGGCGCCTGCGCGGCAAGCGGCATTGTGGGCGTGCCGAAAGTGACGACGCACAACAGAAGTGCGCGGGCGGAGCCAGCGAACGGGGATAGTAGGACCATCGGCACATTCCAGCGTGGAGGGAGACAACAACGGATGAGGCAATCTCTGTCCGTGACCGGCCGTCGTCCAACTGCCGCGCCGTCGCTTCGACGCGGACGGTACTTTCCACTATGCATTTCTTCGGAAATCCTGCTCGGCCCAACCACACCGCACGTCGCTGCGCGCCGCTGATACTCTGCGCAGTTGTCGTCGCTTGTTCGGCCGACTGCTCGGGAGAACCGCGCGCTGCCGCCGCGGCAGATACGACACCGGTCGTGGTTGCAACGCCGCAGATTCCCGGTCCCGCACTCACGCCAGTGCGCAGTCCGGATGCGTTTCGCGTGAAGTTCGAAACGAGCAAGGGCGACTTCACGGTGGCAGTCACACGCTCGCTGGCGCCACGCGCGGCCGATCGATTCCACGAGTTGGTGCGCATCGGATATTTCAGCGGCGTGCGCTTCTTTCGTCTGGTGCCCGGTTTCATCGTGCAGTTCGGTATTCATGGCGAGCCGGCGGTGAATGACGAGTGGGACCGCGCCACGATGCCTGACGAGCCGATGCGCACGAGCAACTCACGTGGTACCGTTGCGTTCGCGGCAAATGGGCCGGATTCGCGCGCGGTGCAGCTTTTCGTGAGCACTGGCGACAATGCATCCAAACTCGATGGGCAACGCCTCTTCTCGCCGTTCGGGCGGGTGGTGGACGGGATGGATGTGGTGGAGCAGTTCAACAGCGAGTACGGCGAAGAGCCCAATCACTCGCGTATTGTGCGTCAGGGGAACAGGTACCTCGTGAAGTGGTTTCCCGCGCTCGACTCCATCGTGTCGGCCACGTTCATCGATGGCGCGAGCGAGAAGCCATAACCGCCCTGTCCTGCGCTGCCCTGCCCGGCGCGCATCACCGCCGAACGGCGCATCGGCCCGTCACGATATGGCGGAGCCGCAATACGGCGTGCTCGGGCGACTCCAGCAGTTGGCGCGCGCGCACGGCGTGCACGGTGGCGCCGGTAAACGGCGGTGTGCCCGCCAGCATCTCGTACGTCACACAGGCGAGCGCGTACACATCCGAGCGCTGGTCGACATGCGGATCGGCCGTCGCTTGCTCCGGACTCATGTAGCTCGGCGTCCCAACGGTGACACCGGCCATCGTGATGCGCTGATCCCCGACCTGCTCCAGCGCACGGGCGATGCCGAAGTCGAGGACGAACGCGCGATCGCCCGAGAGTATGATGTTTTCCGGTTTGAGATCGCGGTGCAGAACGCCGCATTCGTGCGCGTAGTCTACGGCGGCCGCGACGTGCTCGACGATCTGCAGCACATCGTCGAGTGGCAGCTGCACGTCCCGGGAGATCCGCGCACGCAGCGACTCGCCCTCGATATACGGCATTACGAAGAAGATCGAACCGTCCGCTTCACCCGAATCGAACAGCGGTACGATGTTCGGATGACGAAGGTTTGCCGTCAGACGAATCTCCGCACTGAAGCGCCGTGCTCCCAGTCGCGTCGCCGTCTCTGGGTGGAGCACCTTGATGGCCACCGGCCGATCGAGCCGCTCGTCGTGTGCGAGATACACGACGGCCATGCCACCGCGCCCAATCTCACGCTGGACGCGATAGCGCGACGCCAACAGCGCCGGAAGCGCGGGCGCCGGCGCCTCGCGCTCTTCGAGCAGCGTCGGATAGACGGTGCCCGCCCACTGGTCGAGCTCCGCATGAGGCGCTGTACTGCGCGCAAGCAATCGCTCCACTTCCGAGCGCAGCGCCTCGTCGCCGGCGCAGGCGCGCACGAGGTACGCGGCTCGTTCGTTCTCCGGCAGGTCGAGTGCCGCGTCGAAGAGCGGCTCTATCTGCGCCCAACGTGCAGGTGACGAGGCAGCGTCCCGCCTCGGGGTGTGGTGCGTATCCAAGCGACTACCCGCCCAACGACACGCGCAGCAGCGCGCGCCTTCACCCAGTCGCGCTGCACCGTGCGGACGGTCACGTCGAGCGCTTCGGCGATCTCCTCCTCGGTCAGTCCGCCGAAGAAGCGGCACTCCACGACGCGCGCCAGTCGTGGATCGAGTGTGGCAAGCTGCTGCAGCGCCTCATCGATCTCCAGCAGTCGCTCGGCCGCACGCGTATCCGGCGACAACACTTCTTCGAAGATGAGGTCGGCCTTCCCACCACCGCGCTTGAGGGCCGCGCCGGCTTTGGCGTGATCGATGAGGAGGTGTCGCATCGCGCGCGCGGCGAGGGCCAGGAAGTGCGCGCGGTCCTTCCAGCGCGCGTCCGACTGGTCGGCCAGCTTGAGGTAGACCTCGTTCACTAACGCGGTCGTAACGAAGGTGCCGTCCTTGGCGTTCGCACGGCGCATGCGGGCGAGATGCCGACGCGCGATGACTCGCAGCTCCTCGTACACGACCGGAACGATGTCATCGAGCGCACCCAGTCTGGCCGGGTTGGTCAGACCCGGATTTTCGGACGCGGTGGAAATGTCAGCCGAACGCTCGTTCGCCCGGGGCATGTCGTGTGTTGCGGAGGACTCTTGTGCTGTGTGGAGCCGAGTCACCTGTTGACCGTGCACCCCCCAACAACCTCGGACGCCATCGTCGGGAACGCAAGCATCGATGCGCGTCAGCAGGTGTCAACGCTCGCCACGCTCGTCCGGAGGCCAGCGTCACCAGGATTCCTTTCGTACACGACGCGATAACGCGATGTCTCCGCGATCTGGCCAGCGCCGCCGCGTGCAGGAGCTTCAGGCATCCGGTCGGTACGCCGCCTTGATGCGCATGGTGATCCCCTTCGTACCCCATTGCATGCGCAGCCGCGCCTCGTCGCGCAGCACCAAGGGAAAAAACCAACTGACGGTTTCGAGGTGTGACGCCTCGTCGGGCGCGACATCGATCCGCAATGCGTCCGACGCGGTGCCGGGATACGGCGTATGCTGAATGTTGGTGGTCCTGTTCAGAATGAGCGTCCACATCCCCTGTGCATGCGGAATCAGCCACGTCGTGTAGGTGCCCTTGGGCACCGGGCGATCGTTGAGGGTGATGTTCTGGCTGATGGTAATCTCCGTCGCCTGATCCGCGCCCGGATGCCAGATACTGTCCCATGGCACGAGCGCACCGAAGAGCGCGCGCCCTCGTGCCGTCGGCCGTCCATACTCAATACTGATCTCGGTGAACGCGACGCGCTGCGTGACCGTGCCGCGTTGACTGAACGGATAGCCCTGCGCCTGCAAGGCAACGCGGCTGGGCGCGACGAGTGTCACGACGAGCAGGAGCACAGTGGCGAGCGCCGGTGCGGCCCAACGGCGCATGGCAAAGTGATGCATGAATTTATGGTTTCCTTTTCGGTTCAACGATGACCGTGAGCGGGATATACCAGCCTGGCTCGACCGACTTGACCTCGAGCGTCCAGAGGCCCGGTGTGGTCGGAGCGAACTCGAAGTCCGCCGTCTGACCTGGCCCCATCTCGATGTGCGCCGGACGCAGCGTGGCGATGGCGGCCGGCAGGTCGGCGCCGTCCTTGGCGATGGCGCGCCAACGGGCGACGGTGGAATCGTTCTTCAGCGTGAATGCGATACGCCAATCGGGGTGAATGCTGACGATGCGCAAGCGATGGAGCTCACCGACCGTCAGTCGCAACGGTCGCGGTGTGCGCCGACCGTTCACCAGCGCGTACGGACTCTCGATGTGCTTCTCGATTTCCGGACCACCGCCGCCCGCGACCACCAGATGATCATGTGCAAGATCGCGCAGCGCATCGGTGACGATGAGTGCACCGTACATCCCTGAGCTCATCTGACGCCGGTCGTTCAGGTGCGAGTGATACGGATACGTTCCCGAACGCGGCGGGGTGAACGCAGCGACACACGAATCGGCTGGGGCGATCTGCGAATAGACATGACGTCCCAGTCCACTCCAGTCAGGCACGCCGTCGGGAAAGCTTTCGATCTCCAGGCCGTGCCAGTGAATGGACGTGGGCTCGTCGAGATTGTTGCGCACGACAATCCGCACCGGCTGTCCACGGCGCAGCTCGAGCACCGGTCCCGGCAACACAACGGAATCGCGGGCGGGCACCTTCGCATCCTGTTGCAACGCGAAGCCGAATGCCGTCGCGCCGGTCATGAGAGAACTGGGACGTTGCTGTACGAACAAGCGCATCTCGCGCGCATTCGCGATGGATGACTCGACGTAGTTGGGCGCCGCTGTCACCTTGATCCCGATCACGAGACCACGCATCGCGTGACCTTGCGCGCCCTGCATCGCTCCGCCGGCACCGTGTGCATCGTGGGAGGTCGCAACCGCCGCCGCCGCCGCCGCTGCGGCCGAGTCGCGCGGCGATCCGACGATCGACGCATTTTCGTCGGCGTGAAAGGCGAAGTGGCAGTGGAAGAGCCAGTTGCCCGGTGTGCTCGGCAGGAAGCTGAACGTGACCGTTCCGAACGGTGCGATGAGATCGGTGTTGGACAGATGGCGCGCCGTCATCGGCACCAGCGTGTCGACGCTGCCGGAGCCGTGTGATTCGATTTGATAGTAAAAGCCGTGCAGATGGAGCGGATGGTGCAGCCCCATGGCGTTGATCACGCGAAATCGCGTCGAGTCGTTCTGCGCGAGCGTAATCGTTTCCGTATGCGGCCAGCCCTTGCCGTTGATCACCGATACTACTTCGAACGGCCGACCGTCGGCATATTCGAGAAACCACTCGCTCAACACGAGAATGTGATCGCGCATCGAGGTGCCGGGTGCGTCGACCACGATCGCGCCGTTGAGCTGACTGTCCTTCCAGAAGCGATCAGCGGCAGTGGTGTCGAGGAACGCCCCCCAGTAGGCATATGTCCCCGGCTGCGAGAGTGTGTATCGCACCTCGCGCGTTGCCCCCACCGCGAGTTGCACGGTGTCATCTGCGGCGGGGGAACCCGGTCGCAACCCGCCGATGACGACCGCAGAGTCGGACCGGTTGCGCACACTGAGCACGATCGGTGTCCCCTGCGGCACACGCTGCAACGGACCGGGCACGAGTGGAGTCTTGCCACGCTCGGCGAAGGCGAGGATGGGCACCTCGGGATCAGCGTTCCCTTCCGGCTTCCACGCACTCTCGAGTACGTCCAGCTCAACGCGAAGTGTGCCTCCGCTCAGGCGCCCTGCACTGACACGGTTCTGATGCACCGTGGCGCTGGCCACGCCCGGCGCCGGCTTGGGCAGCGGAAGGCGCGGAAGCGCCGCGACCAACTGCGCGTTCATCACCACCGTGATCAACGCGCTGATCGTAATGCTCATGAATCCACCAAATGATCGACCACGATAGGAGACGACTGACGTACTGCGCGGAGACGTTGCGCTGCCCGCCGGGATCCCGCAATGGAGGGTTGGAGCCTGCGCCGGGCGATAACGGTGGCCGAGCGCTTTGCCGAGCAGTTCTCCGACCGCGCATTCCGCGGCTACGTCCCCACGTCCGAGGAGATCATCGTGCAGGATCCGCCGACGCGAGGCGTTGATCGCGGGCGTTGGGTTGGACGGTGGCGCAATGGGATCGGCGAGCAGGTGATGGTGGGGACGTACCGTGCCGAATGGTGCTTCACGGACTGGGGATGGATGACTCAGTCCGAACACTTCGAGCAGCGCGACGGCCGTTGAGCCGCATGCGGGAGAGCACAAGATCGCGGTGCGTTCTTTCTGCATTGCACGGGTGACAACGAGTGCTCGCCCGACCATCGTGTCCCGCTGGCGCCGCCGCGACTGTCCTCGTACGTTCGTCGTAGTCGCCTTTCCCATGGGAGTGAGCCAGGGTCGCACCACCATTCTGCGGCGATGCACGAACAGACTCAACCGTTCTTTTTGCGCGCGCCGTCCCTCTCTGCTTGCGTCTCTCCCACCCGCCCGACAACGTCTCGGTACGTCAGCCGAGCAGGGGGCCTGTGCATGTTGTCGCACACCGATGTCACGAGTCCGCGCCACTACCACAAGGTGGTGGATTGCCAGTGGGCGTGTCCCGCACACACCAACGTGCCGGAATACCTGCGGCTCATCGCGCAGGGTCGCTACACGGAATCGTATCTCCTCAATCGCGAGTCGAACGTCTTTCCCGGGATACTCGGTCGCACCTGTGACCGACCCTGCGAACCGGCGTGTCGTCGTTCGCGAGTCGATGGCACGCCAGTCGCCATCTGCCGACTGAAGCGCGTCGCGGCAGATCTGCGCGACGATATCACCGAGTATCTCCCCAAGGCACCGACGGAACGCAACGGCAAACGCATTGCACTCGTTGGTGCGGGTCCGGCCTCTCTTACCGTCGCCAACGATCTGCTGCCGCTTGGCTACGAGGTCGTCATCTTCGAGCAGCACGCGCGCGCCGGCGGGTTGATGCGATTCAACATTCCGGCGTTTCGCCTGCCCGAGCAGGTGTTGAACGAAGAGACACAATGCATCATCGACATGGGCGCGGAAGTGCGTTATAACACGCCCGTTACGAGTATGCACGCGCTGCTCGACGAGGGATACGACGCGGTGTTCGTAGGCAGCGGAGCGCCGAAGGGAAAGGACCTCGAGATCGATGGACGCTGGGATGATGCCGGACGCGATCACATCCATATCGGCATCGAGTGGCTTGGTTCCGTCCACTTCGGCCACATCAGCAGCATCGGCAAGCGCGTCCTGATCATCGGCGTCGGAAATACGGCCATGGACTGCTGCCGAACGTCGCGTCGGCTTGGCGGCACCGACACCAAGGTCATCGCCCGTCGTTCGCGGCAGTACTTCAAGGCCTCGCCGTGGGAACTCGAGGACGCGGAAGAAGAAGGAATTCACATCGTCGAGAACCATGCCCCGAAGCGCTTCGTGTACGAAGGCGGAACGTTGGTGGGCATGGAGTTTGAGCGCGTGCAATGGACCGAGACCAACGGTCGACAAAGCAGCACCGTCATCGACAGCGTCGTCCTGCCCTGCGACGACGTGATTCTGGCCATCGGACAGGACAACGCGTTCCCGTGGATCGAACGCGACTGCGGGATCGAGTTCGACCAGTACAGCATGCCGGTGGTGGATAAGACGACGATGCAGTCGTCACGCGCCGGTATGTTCTTCGGCGGCGACTCGGCGTGGGGTCCGCTCAACATCATCTGGGCGGTCGAGCATGGTCATCAGGCGGCCATCTCCATCCACCAGCACTGCCAGGGCCTCGCCGTCGGTGATCGTCCGGCGCACGGAATGCATCTCGCCAGCACGAAGATGGGGATGCACGCGTGGAGCTACAGCAACGACTTCAATCCGTCGCCGCGGGCACAGATGACGCACGCCGAGTTGGTGAAGCGATTCGCCAGCGTGAGCGAAGAAGTGGAACTTGGCTTCACACCGGAACAGACCGCGACCGAAGTGGAGCGCTGTCTCAACTGCGATGTGGAAACGCACTTCACCGCGAACCTGTGCATCGAGTGCGATGCCTGTGTGGATGTCTGCCCGGTGAACTGCCTGACCATCGCGCCGAACGCGGCGTCAGAGGATGACATGCGTGCACGACTCTCGGCGCCCGCCACGAACGTGGCGCAGGATCTGTACGTCTCCACGTCGTTACCGCAAACCAAGCGCGTGATGGTAAAGGACGAAGACATCTGCCTGCACTGCGGTCTGTGCGCAGAACGATGCCCAACCGCCGCGTGGGACATGCAGAAGTTCTCGCTCGTGATGCCGTATGCCTTTGGCCCGTCCGGCACGACCATCCCGGTGAGCGTATGACTGAGCGCATGAGTGAGCGCAAGAGTGCGCGCATGACCACAAGCATGACCACAAGCATGACGGCACCGCTGAATCAGCGCGTCAGTGGCGTCAACGACTTCGCGTTCAAGATGGCCACCGTGAACGGCACCGGCTCGGCCAGCGCCAACAGCCTGCTGATGCAGGCGATCTTCCGCATGGGCATCCCGGTCACCGGGAAGAACATCTTCCCGTCCAACATTCAGGGGTTGCCCACCGTCTACGAGATCCGCGTCAGCAAGGACGGCTACACGGGGCGCCCGCAGCACATGGATCTCGTGGTCGCGCTGAACTCCAGCACGTACGCGAAGGACGTCGCGTCGGTGCGTCCGGGTGGCTGCCTGCTCTACGATTCGTCGTGGCCGCTCGAACCGGAACTCGTGCGTGAGGGGATCACCATCCTCGGCATTCCGTTTGGCCGCATGTGCGTGGACGCGTTCCAGGGCGATCGCAATCGCACGTTGCTGCGCAACATCGTCTACGCGGGCGCGCTGGCCGCGCTGCTCGATATCGACATGGATATCGTGGGGCAGATGCTGCTCGAGAAGTTCGCCAAGAAGCCCAAGCTGCTGGACGCGAACAAGACGGCCATCCGACTCGGCTACGACTACGCCAAGACACATCTGCACTGTCCGCTGCCGTTTCATGCGCAGCGTATGGACGCGACCAGGGACTCGATCATCATCGATGGCAACACCGCAGCCGCGCTGGGCGCTGTGTTCGCCGGCGCGACAGTCGGCGCGTGGTATCCCATCACGCCGTCCACCTCGTTGATGGAAGCGTTCAAGGAGTTCTGCGAGCAGTATCGCGTCGATCCGGAGACGGGCCTCGCACGCTACTGCATCATCCAGGCGGAAGACGAACTCGCGGCCGCTGGCATCACCATTGGCGCCGGTTGGGCCGGTGCACGTGCGTTCACCAATACGTCGGGTCCCGGCATCTCGCTGATGCAGGAGTTCATCGGCCTCGCCTACTACACCGAAATTCCTGCGGTCTTCTACGATGTGCAGCGCACCGGACCAGCCACGGGCATGCCCACGCGCACGCAGCAAAGCGATCTCATGTCGCTGGCCTATGCCTCGCACGGCGATACGAAGCACATCATCCTCTTCCCGTGCGATCCGGCCGATTGCTTTCAGGCCAGCGTCACGGCGTTCGACTTGGCCGAACGCTTTCAAACACCGGTGTTCGTTGCCAGCGATCTCGACATCGGCATGAACGACTGGATGTGCAAGCGACTGCAGTGGGACGACAGCTATCGCCCCGATCGCGGCAAGGTACTGAACGCAGAGCAACTGGCGGGAGTCAAGAAGTTCTCGCGCTATCTGGATGTGGACGGCGACGGAATTGCCGCGCGTTCGCTTCCCGGTGTGCACCCGAACGGGGCGTACTTCGTGCGCGGTTCAGGGCACGACAAGCACGGCGCTTACACGGAAGAGTCGGATGCCTATCGCGAAGTGGTGGATCGGCTCGCGCGCAAGTTTGCCACCGCGGCGACCGTCGTTCCCGCGCCAGAGTTTCATCGTCAGCCGGACGCGCACGTCGCCATCGTGTCGCTTGGTTCCTGCCATGCGGCGGTGCTGGAGTCGGTGGATCGGCTGCGCGATCAGGGGATCATCGCCGACTACATGCGCATCAGGGCCTTTCCGTTCTGCGAATCCGTCAAGGCTTTCATCGCGTCACACAGTGCCGTATTCGTGGTCGAACAGAATCGCGACGCACAGCTGCGATCGATGCTGAGCATTGAAACCGGACTGCCACGCGACTCCATGATCGCCGTGCTCGATTACGGTGGCATGCCGTTGACCGCCAACGTGGTCGTATCGGCCGTCGCGCATCACCTCACACAGGTTCCGGCATGAGTTTCCTCACCAGTCCCGGGAGTGCGTTCGCATGACGTCCATCGCCAAGCCGCCGGTTCGACATCCGGGGCTGCAGCGCAACGCGCTCGGCTACACGGTGCGCGATTACGAGGGGGCGATGTCCACACTCTGTGCGGGGTGTGGACACGACTCGGTGACTGCGGCGCTGGTGCAGTCCTTCTGGGAGCTGGCGCTGCCGCCACATCGTGCGGCGAAGATGAGTGGGATCGGGTGCTCCTCCAAGACGACGGCGTACTTCATGAAGCAGTCGCACGGTTTCAACAGCGTGCACGGTCGCATGCCGTCGGTCACCACCGGAGCGAACGCGGCCAATCGCGACCTCACGTACATCGGTATCTCGGGAGATGGCGATTCGTTGTCGATCGGACTCGGGCAGCTGTCGCATGCCATTCGACGTAACGTGCGCATGTTGTACGTGATCGAGAACAACGGCGTGTACGGACTCACCAAAGGTCAGTTCTCCGCATCAGCAGATGTCGGCTCCACGTCCAAGCGCGGTGAGGCCAACCAGCAGCCACCGATCGATCCGGTGCTGCTTGCGCTGACGTTGGGCGCGACCTTCGTGGCGCGCGGCTTCTCGGGCGACAAGGCGCAACTCGTGCCAATCCTCAAGGCGGGGCTGTCGCACAACGGACTTGCCTTGGTGGACGTGATCTCACCCTGTGTGACATTCAACGATCACGAAGGGTCGACCAAGAGCTACAAGTTCACCCGCGAACACGACGTGGAGATTTCGGCGGCGGACTTCGTTCCGCTGCGACACGAGATCACGGCGCAGGACAGCGACGAAGAGATGAGCGTGGTGACCATGCACGATGGCAGCACCGTGCGGTTCCGCAAGGTGCATGACGGCTACGATCCCACCAGCCGCGAGTCGGCGTATGCACACGTTCGCGCCTGTCAGCAGCGGCACGAGGTCGCGACCGGGCTGCTTTTCATCGATGAGGGCGGGAAGGATCTGCACGCGCTTGCCGGCACGGTGGCCACCCCGCTCGTCGACCTGCCGTACGAGCAGCTCTGCCCCGGGAATGCGGCGCTGCAGACGCTGATGAACGAGTTCCGCTAGTTGGTCCGATGAGCGCGCGCATGCTCGCCGTCGCCATCGCGTTGCTCTGCACGGCGTCGGGGAGCTGTGGGCCAGGAATACAGCGAGAACGACAAATTGGAATCCCGCACGGAAGAGAAAACGGAGTACCGAACGGCCAGTCAGCGCATGCAGCACTTCTGCTCGACCCCGCACACGTGGAGTGGACGCGACGCGCACCAGACATTTCCCGGCTTCGTTTCGAGACGACGAAGGGCATCTTCGTGCTCGAACTGCATCGCGCATGGGGAGCGCTCGGAGTCGACCGACTCTACAATCTTGCGCGACTCGGCTACTTCAACGACACCCGATTCCATCGTGTGCGCGGCAGCTACATCGCGCAGTGGGGACTGCACGGCGATTCCGCGGTGAACGACGCGTGGAAGGGGCGCTATCTCGCCGACGACCCGCCGCGCTCTCGCAACGCGCGCGGAACGTTCGCGTTCTCGTACGAAGGTCCCGGCCGCGAGAACACCCGTAACACGCAGATCTACGTGAACCTCGCCGACAACCAGCGCAACGACACGGAGCCCTTCACCATACTCGGCACCGTCGTTGAAGGGATGACGGTGCTCGACAGTCTCTACAGCGGCTACGGCGAAGACTCCGGCAGCGGTGTACGCCAGGGCAAACAAGGCCCGCTCGAACGGGGAGGAAATGCGTTCATGGATCGCGAGTATCCCAAACTCGACCGCACGATTCGAGTGACGGTGGTCGGGCGGTGGTAGCGCGCAAGCCGCAGTCAGCGACTCGGAGCCCAAAACCCCAACCCACAGCCCGACGCCTGGAGGTTGTCGTTCCCGATCGTCAGTCCTTGCCCTGATTCTCCCCCGCTTTCGCCTTCTGCTTCTCCCACACGAACCGTTTGAAGAACACCCCCATGCGATCGAACGTGTCGATCCAGTTGCGGTGCAGCATCGACTCGTGCAGATCGTCCGGCACCACGATCAATTCGTGATAGATCCCCCGCGCGCGCAGGAGCTGCACCAGTCCGACGGTCTGCGCGAAATCGACGTTCCGATCATCGTCGCCATGCACGAGAAACACCGGCGACGTCCATCCGTCGATCGCGCCCACCGCACTCGAGCGAAAGGCCAGACTGGCCGTGTCGATCACGTTGCCGTACAGATGCACGCCCGCGAGATCGCCGCCTGCCACGAACACGTCCGAGTTGCGCGCCAGCGCCTGTGCTGTGAGCAGACCTCCATAGGACAGCCCCCAGATGCCGACGCGCGCCGGATCGACGTCCGCACGTGCTTGCAGATACTTGCCGCCCGCCAGCACATCCTGATACTCGGCGTTGCCGCGCGCTTGCAGATTGGCTGCGGTACGAAAGCTTCGACCGTAGCCAACGCCGCTGCGATAGTTCACCGACAGCACGATGTACCCCTGACTGGTCAGCCACTGATTGTAGGCGTACGACCAGTGATAGAACTGCATGTAGTGGTAGCCCGGCATCATCTGACGCGCCGGCCCGCCGTGCACGAAGACCATCGCCGGTCGCTTCTCGCCGGGCTTCAAGTCCGCAGGAAGAAACAGCTGGTTGTGCACCTCCATGCCGTCGGGCGCCTTCGTGATCACAATCTCGGGTGTGACGTGCGCCTCGGTCGGAAAATCCTTGGCCAGCTTCGGAAAGATCACCGTCGGTTTCGCACCTTGCGTCGGTACGAGCGCGATCGAGGCCGGTGTCTTCGCGTCGAAGTAAATGACGGCGACCTTCTTTCCCGAGGCGAGCGGTTGCGGATAGGTCTCGATGCCGTCGCCCGTGGAAATGCGCACCGGCGTCCCCCCGGCGGACGGCACAGCCCAGATGTGGCGACGTTCGATATCGGTGGCGTTGGTACAGTAGTAGAACGTGCGGCCATCCGGCGACAGCGCGATCGATGTGGCGTCTTCGATCATGCCGTCGGTCGTGGTGAGTCGCACTGGCGTGCCGCCATTCACACTCAGCGAATACCAACGATCCCATTCGTCATGCTGCAGCGTGACCGGAAACACGACATGCTCGCCCGCCCACATCATGTTGTTGAGACTCGTGAAGACGCTGTCGCGCGGCGCGTTGTGCCACACCTCCTGCGCCTCACCGGTACTCGCGTCGGCGATCATCAATTGCAGTGTGTGTCCACCCGAAAACGTGGAGGCAAAGAACCCCGGCGAGCGACGGAGCGGATTGCGATTGCCGCTATCTGCCACAGGCGCCCCTCCACCGCGACCGCCGCCTGCGCACCCGCTGGCTGGCGCACCGCGCTGCGCATTCGCCGCGTTCGACGCCGCGCCCGCCGGATTGCCGATACCCCCCTGCCCCGACTGCGTCTGCAGACCGAATGGCGTACCTGGACGCCGATAGAATGCAATCCGCTTGCTGTCGCCCGACCAGGTCGGCCCGCCATCACAATCCACACTCGGCGACACATAGATCACGCGACGCGTCGCGACATCGTAGACCGCCACAAATGCGTGATTCTCGCGCTCGCTCACGTACGCGATCTTCCGACCGTCGGGCGACCAGCGCGGATTTCCGTTGCGCCCCCACTCACGAATGAACGGCACGCCACCGGTGTCCATCGCTATACGTGCCACACCACCACTTACGCGCGCGCGATAGATCTGACCATCGCGCGTAAACAGTACGTGACGACCGTCCGGAGACAGTCGCGGCGCAGCCCCTTCGGCGACGCGCCACGCCGGTCCGCCAGTGGCACGGACCGCCCAGATCGAACGTTCCGCACCGTCCGGATCGTGCGACGGGTTGGCGACCCAGCCAAACCGATTGGGCGCCGAGCCGCGAACGAAGACGATGATCGACCCGTCGTCGGAGATGTTGACGTCGGTCAGATCGTTGCCGTCGTCATTCAGGAAATTGGTGACGCGCACGGGAGCGAAACTTGGCGCCGCTGCCGAATACACGTTGCGCATGCCGCGATCGTAGGTCATCCAGGCGATGCGGTCTATCTTCCGTGCGGACACGAGTGTAAGCGGCGACGCCGGTGACAGAAACTGCGCGACGGTCGGTTTGGCCTGTGCGCCGAGCATGCTCACATGCGTGATGGTGACGACCACTGCCGCAATGGTTGCGACGGTCGTGCGAGCGCGAAGAGCGACATGGTGCGACATCGAGCCTCTGGGACGCAGTTTGGGCGCACGGTGGACGCCGTTGGACGCCGTTGGACGCCGGGCGGTGGATGGCTGACCGTCCTCCGAACAGCTCCAGAACTTCCCGTGGATGCAACATGAATGCTACGTCCTGCCGAACGCGAGGCAATGGACCGCACCGGGCTCGTGACTTCAGGCGCCCCTTCGTGATGGACGTGCGCGGGTTCGACCGCATATTCCCGGGAGACCGACACCGCGCACGGTGCCGCTCAACCCTTCGCCCCAGAGCCACCCATGCGGCTGCGCGCGCCTGCAGTAATGCTGTCCGTCAGTTCCTCGTTCATGCTGTTGCTTTCCGCATCGCGCTCGCCGGTGTCGGCTCAGCGCCCGGCGGCACCATCTGCACGGCAGTTGCTCGAGGCAGAGCACGCGCGTGCGACAGATGTGTCGGTCCTCATGGCCGGCACGCGGAGCAGCAATCCGCTGTTGCAACGACAGGCGGTGCGCGCCCTCGGTCGTTTTGAACGCGCCTCGTTGCGCGACAGTGTAGCGCCGCTGCTGCGCGCGACGAACGCCGACGTACGACGTGAAGCGGCTAATGCACTCGGCCAGATCAACGCACCCTTCGACTTTGCGCCGACGCTGGCGAACGAGCGCAGCGCCGTCGTGCGCGCGGCGATCTACGAGACCATGGGCCGAATGACACCGGGCGCGGCTGGTGTGGAAGGGATGCTCAGACGAGGGCTGGCGGAGCGCGATACCGTCGTGCGTACCGGTGCCGCGCGCGGCGTCGAGGCCTTCCTTCGCAAGCAAGGGCGCGCACCGAAGGCCACCCGTGAAACCGTCGCGTCACTGCGGATCGCGATGCGCGACAACCGTGGCGAAGAGATTCGTCAACTGCTGCTCCTCGCCCTTACGGCAGTCGGCGATCGCGACTCGACAACGATGTCGCTGGCGCTGCGCGACCCGAGCGCGCAGGTGCGCCGGCTGGCCGTGGCGGCATCGCGACAGTGGCTGGACGATCCGTCGCCCATGGTGCGCTATCAGGCGTTGCACGTGGCAGGCACGTGCGAACGGTACGTCGCGGCGCTGCGCGATCGCAGCGAACACGTTGCCCTGACGGCCATCGATCTCATTGGTGAGCGCGCGTGCGAGGCGGCCCTGCATGCGCCGTTGCTGCAAATGGTGATCGCCGACGGCACAACCTGGCGTATGCGCGCCCACGCGCTCGTCGCGCTTGCCCGCATCGCGCCCGATTCTGCGCGCTCCGCGCTGTCCGTGTCCGCCAACTCGCGTACGTGGCAGGAGCGCAGCTACGCGGCCACCACCGCAAAACTGCTCAGCGACAGTGCCACACTGGCCCGGCTCGCGCGCGACACGGCGCCGAACGTCGCCATCGCGGCCATGACCACACCGGACGACGCCATGCGCGCGCTCACCCGCAATCACGCGGGACTTCTGCTGGCCGCCGCCGCACAGCTCAAGGGATCCGCGCAGCTATCGGCTGCGGCGCCGGCGCTGCGTGCCGCGTTGCAGCGACTCAGCGCGCAGCATCGTTCGACGTTGCGGGACCCCATCGTGGCGATCACGGAACGGCTGCGCGAGTTGGGCGACCCGGCAACCGTACCTGCGGTCGGCGAGTTCCCGCTCGAGCCGCTCCCTTCCGATTCCGCATTGCGTTCGCTGCGCGGTGCCACGGTCAACATCCGCCTGCGTGGACTCGGCACGATGACGCTGGAACTCTTGCCCGACGAGGCACCGCTGGCCGTAGCAACGTTTGTGCAACTCGCGGAAACAGGAAAATTCAATGGCCTCACCTTTCATCGCATCGTGTCCAACTTCGTCATTCAGGGTGGAAGTCCAGGCGCCGATGAATACGATGGCATTTCCGCCGGCTTCATGCGCGACGAGGTCGGGTTTGCTCGCAATGCTCGCGGTTCGCTTGGGATCTCCACGCGTGGTCGCGATACCGGCGACGGACAGCTGTACATCAACCTCGTGGACAACTTTCGTCTCGACCACGATTACACGGTGTTCGCGCGGGTGACGGCAGGCATGGACGTGGTGGACCGGGTGCAGGAAGGCGACGTCATGCAGAGTCTGCAAGTGGTGCGCAGACCGACGACGCGGCGTTAGCGCGCGATGTCCGACCAGTCCCCAGAACCACGGTGCCTGGCTGCGTCACGGTCGAGATCATTCGCGCAGCTGAGGCCGGTGTCGATGACGACTCGCTCCGTGCTGGTCGCCGTACGCCTGACTGCCATTGCCTGTGTTGCAGCCGCCTGCGGAGGCTCGAGCACCGATGTCGTGCAACCGGACGACGCGCCGACGGTACTCGCGCTCGACTGGACGCTCTCCAGAGCGAACAACAGCGTCACCTTCCGCACATCACCGATCGTCGCGCTCCAGTCCCGTGCGCGGAGCGACGTCGCAAAGTCCGGCGTCGTGGTGACCGTCGAGCTGGCGACGGGGAGTGGACGTGTCATCGGAAATACTGTCGCCGTTACGCGCGCGAACGGACGGGCGGTGTTCACCGACCTCGCGGTGCAAGGCGTGGGACCGTTCACGCTGCGCTTTGTTGCCGCCGGACTCGCGCCGGTCGTTTCGCCGGTGATTGCGGTGACCGAACCGGCCGTTGGGCTGCTCATCACGCAAGAGCCAACGTTTCTGCCGAGTGGCGCCTCTCTCGCGTCGATCATGGTCGGCCCGCGCGACGTGTATGGCGACTACACACTCGAAGAGGGCGTCGCGATCACGGCGACGATCGCGAGTGGCAACGGGACCCTCAGCGGCAATGCGACGGTCGCGACGGACAAGATCGGCGTGGCGCGCTTCTCGTCGCTGCTTCTCAGTGGTTTCGGTCCACACACGATTCGCTTCAGTGCAGCGGGGTTGCCGATCGTCAGCTCACAGACGATCAACATCGGGCAGCGCGCGGTGTCACTCGGAATTTCGGTGCAACCGGCCGGTGCTACGAGCGGCCTCGCCTTCACCACGCAACCGCGCCTTCAGTTGCGAGATGCGGCCGGCGCTCCCGTCTCACAACGCAACGTTCCCGTCTCTGTCACGCTGCAGTCGGGTGCTGGCTCCCTGTACGGCACGCTCACCCTGCTCACCAACGATCAGGGCATTGTCGACTTTCGTGATCTGACGCTCGCCGGGACGAGTGCGCACACGCTCCGATTCGACAGTCCCGGCCTCGCGGGCGCGACGTCTGACGCGCTGACGCTGCCCCCGTTCGAACTCGCGTTTGGACTCGACCAGTTTGCGCTGATCCGCGCCGGCGCGTTCGACATGGGCTCCAACTTCGGCTTCGGGAACGAGCGCCCGATCCATCGCGTCACCATCTCGCGCGACTTCTATCTGCAAAAGACCGAAGTCACGCAGGCGCAGTGGGGCGCCGTGATGGGTCGCAATCCGAGTCTCTTCATCACCTGCGGCGGCAACTGTCCGGTTGAGCGCGTCTCGTACGCCGACGTGCAGGAGTTCATCCGCCGTCTCAACGTCGCCAACCCCGGCGTCACCTTCCGTCTCCCGACCGAAGCGGAATGGGAGTACGCAGCGCGCGCGGGCGGCAATGGCGACGATACGACGACCGCGAACACGCAGGGGTGGCACGCCGGCAACAGCCAGAGCCGCACGCAGCAGGTGGCGAAACGCGCGCCCAATGCGTGGGGCCTTTACGATATGGTCGGCAACGTGTGGGAGTGGATGAGCGATTGGTACGATGAGTACCCAGCCAGCGGCGTCACCAACCCGACCGGCCCCGCCTCGGGCACGCAGAAGGTGCAGCGAGGCGGCTCCTGGAATACGCCGGCGGCGCTGATGCGCATTCCGGCTCGGCAGTTCTCTGCCCCGGACGATCCGGAGTTCGCGGTGCGCTCATCGCTCGGACTGCGCCTGGCTCGAACGCCATGATCTCGTAACGCCCGCGTTATCGTCGGTCGCGGGCAGCGTCGTTGGTCAGCGTCCGTCCGGGAGCGCGCGATTCGCATCGAGTGTCAAATCGAGTGTCAAATCGAGTCGCCTATCGAGCTTGCCTTCGAGTTCGGCGTCGAGGGTGCGCGCGGTAATGCTCTCCATCTGCGACGCACGCGTGCGCGCCCACGCCGGCAGCTGCACACCGACGGACAGCAGGTTGGCGATGCCCATCAGCGCGAGAAATCCTGTCGCGACCATCGCGCCGGTATCGCCCGTGCCCCGCAACACAGCCAACGTACCCAGCACGGTGCCGAAGGTGAGCATCAGCCCGCCCATGATAGCGCGCACCGGCACGTCGCCCTTCCGGGTGCTGAGTCGAAGGCGGTGCCCTGTCGTCGTCGGCTCGAGCAGCGCCTGCAGATTGCCATTGGTCCACTGACGAAAGGCGCCCTCCCGCTGCACACGACCGCGCGCATCGAACGTTTCGCGCAGGTTGACGACCATGCGATCCCACTCCTTGTCGGAGATCGGTCGCCCGAAGTCCACGGTGCGCGACACCCCGACCGGCAGACCAAGCCACGTGCGACGCTGCGTCGGCACGAGATCGCCCCGCGCCACCGCTTCGGCGGCGCGGGCCACGAATGCCGGCGAAATGCCGACCTCCACACCGATCTCCTGCAATTGCGTGAGCGTGAGCCCCTCACCTGATCGTGTCGCCAGTGCATTCGATCCGGCGTCTTGCGCGCCATCCTGCGCGCGATCCTGCGCCGCGCCGGCCTGCTCGAGAATGAGGGCGATTTCCTGCTCGCTGTAGCGTCGATCCATGGGCACCGCGAACGCTCCGGCTGAATGGGGGCTGCTGATGAAACGTACGTGTGTCGGCAGGCGCCGGGTTTCGTGCGCGAAGGATCCGGGCCGCTCGCGGAATCCGCCGATCCGCCCCTGTTGCGCCGGTCGCGCTGGATCGTGCGGGAAGGAATGCCAGGTGCAGTGCGCTGGAGACGCCACAACACCGGTGGTCTCAGCGCGACATTCAGCGAACTCGGCCATACGTCACATTTCTTTTTCGCTTCTGAAAAACACGCCTAACGCATTGCCGTCGAAAGACTTACGCGACAACTCACACTGGCGGTGTCAACTGGCACCGACCTTGCCAGACTGAGCTGTAACTTCTATCCGGAACTCCTCGATGCTTCGTCGTTTCGTTCTTTCCGCCGCCGCCGGTCTGCTCCTCGCTGCCCCGTCCATCTCCTCCGCCCAAAGCTGCCAGACGATGGCCGGCAATCTGGTCCGGAATTGCAGCTTTGAACTTGGACTCGTGCGTAATGGCGCCGACTATCCGAACGCTGTCGTCACCGGATGGACGCCGCTCGGCAACGTCTCCAGCGGCACCTTCGAGCGCTGGACCAATGCGTTCAATGGCTTCGCCGCCCAAGATGGCAACAGCCATCTCGAACTGCAGGTGAACAGCCCGACTGCAATCGAGCAGATTCTCGGAACGACGGCCGGCAACAGCTACACGCTCAACTTCTGGGCGGCACATCGTCCGCGCGACAACCGCGGCTTCAGCCAGATCGACGTATACATCAACAGCGTGTTCTTCGCGTCGAGCGGCCGGATCACGACGCCGTACCAGTGGAACAACGTCTCGCAGACGTTTGCCGCCTCTGGTGCCAGCACCACGATCGAGTTCCGCAGCATGGGCAACCAGAACAGCTACGGCGACTTCCTCGACAACGTGAGTGTTGTGACCGACGAGCGCATCATGAACAACACCGTGCCGGAGCCGTCCTCGTTCGCACTGCTCGGCACCGGCGTGGCGTTGGTGGGCTTCATGGCCCACCGTCGTCGCCCCTCGTGTTCCAGTCGAATGTCGCGCTCCGTCTGACAACGACCGCCTACAACGACAAGATCGAGATCACGCCGCAGTTGGGATTGACGCGCATCGATTGCAACTGGACCGGCATCGCCGAGAAGCCCGGGTAGGTCACCATCAGCTTGATCGTTGATGGCAGGATATCGTTGACGTTGAAGGCAACGAGTGGCTGCCCATCGAGAAAGACAGTCGGCGCGCAGCGAGCACGCGTACTCACCACGCGCGCAGTGCCTCCCTGCCCCACCACGTTGAATCCGGCGCGTGAGGTGAGCAGATCCGTCGTGAAGACAGCGCCGCGCGCCTTGATATCGCGATCGGTAAGCACGGCCGACGATGAGCGTGCCGTTTCCGTCGCCCAGGCGAATCGCTGCATGTCGCGGTCCCATGCCGCTTCCGCGCGCGTGCGAACCTTCACCGTATCCAATCGCTGACCGAGCTTCTCGAGCACGAAGTTGAGGGTGTCACTGGGCACCAGCCGCACGAGATCCGCCGCCGGCAGGTAGCCGATGCGACGCGCGCCGACGTAGGTCAGCCCGAGTGAGACGCCACGGATGTAGAAACGGCCGTTCTCGTCGGTGAGGCCACGCGTCTCGAGGCCACCTACCACAATCTGGACATTCTCGACCGGGTTTCCTTCGTCGTCCTTCACGAAGCCGATCAGCGCCCAGTTACCCTGCGCATGTGCGGCGCCGGCTGTGGCCGTGAGCAGCAGGAGCAGCGTCAATGCGAGCAGCACCCAGACCCGCGCGGCTGCGCTGACGTGATGGCGACCCTTCGTTGCCGTACTCATGCAATCCTCCAACATTCGAGTGTACTGCTCTCCTTCGTACCCGCGCGCGCCGTAAAGGATCTCGCAATGATTTGCGCACCGACGCCAGACAAACCCGACGCAGACGAGACCCACGTACCGGGCTCACCGCCGTCCATGTGGGACACCGGGGTTGGAGTGGCCGGTTGCCCAGAACGCGGCTGTTCGTCCGTGGTGACATGCCTCGAAGCTACCGGTAGCGGTGCATGTGTAAAGGAGCGACCGACGGCAGACTAGCGCGGCGGCACGTAACGTCGTCCCGCCAGATCCCGATACGACATGTAGCCATTCCCGGCCATGTCGGCGGCGAAGTCATCCACCTTCTGCAGCAGCTGCGTACTGTAGTAGCCCGGCCGATTCTCGGGATGCGATCGCCCGCCACCGAAGTAGCTGCGAATGAAGACACTGCGCGCGTCGCGCGGAAAGCTGAGCACGGAGCGCGCGTACTGCACGAAGCCTCCGCCACGCATCACGTAGTCTTCGGCGTTGGAGACATAGAAGGCCGCAAGTTTGTCACCACGCTGCTGCAGCAGTTTACCGATGGCGGGCATGGCCCTCGTGCCGGCGAGGTCGCCGACCACCGGCACGATGAGATTGCGTTGCTGCAGGAGCTTCAGAAACTGAAAGTCGGACTCACGCGCGAGATAGCTGGCGGGATTTCCGTTGAGATCGTGCTCGAGAATGAGCTGTCGTAAGGTCGGGTAGTAGGGCTGCGGCGCGCGACCGGTCGACGTGAAGCGCAAGGCGAGTCCCGCGTCGATGAACTCGCTGTGAAACCGTTCGATCGTCGCGAGATCTGCGGTACTGAGCGGCACCCCAAACGTTGTCACGGTGGTGCGGACCAGGTCGCGGGCCGCGCGCACGCTGGCGGGCGTCACGCGCAACGAGTCGAGAAACGCGACCAGCGCGTCCACCGACTGCGACGTTGCCTGCGCACCGGCCGCCTGCGAGGGCCTGCCGAGTAGCAAGGCGAGGTATTCGGCGCGATTGCGTGCGCGCGCGAAGAGCGCCTTGAACAACAGGTGCTGCAGCATGTTGTCGCGACGAATATCGATGATGATCGCGATGCGCGGACGGATGCGCGCGATGTACGAGAAGTTCTGGTCCGGTCCGACCCCCACATAGGCGCCGCCGCGCACGTTCAACCGATCGAGCGCGCCCATCACGTGCAGATAGCTGCTCTCGTTCGAGATCAGATTGTCGGTATCGAAGTAACCACCCGGTTCCGAGAGTTGCGCCACCAGTCGCGCGAACTCGCGAATGCTGTCCTCGGGTGCCTGCCTGGCGGCGACACGGGCGGCTGGCGCACGGACGGACGGCGGCGTCGTCTCCGCGCGCAGCGACGCCGGGACCGCGGGCACGGTGAGCAGGGCGGTCACCAGAGCGGTGACCAGCGCCGTGACCAGCGCGGAGCGCACCCCCCAAGCCGATCGCACCCCGCCGCGAATTGCAGGACGAATCATGACTGCAAGGAAACCCTTGGACGCCTTTGGCGGTATTACAGGTGGCTGGACGTCCAGTCACCGCACCCCGCCCCTCAGCCCTTACAGAATCCCATGTCTCTTCGTCACACCTTGCTGCGTAGCGCTGCCACCATCGCCGCGCTTTCGGTCCTCTCCCTCTCCGTGTCGGCGCAGGGCGGCATGGCCGCCATGGGCAACAAGCCCGGTCAGGCACCCGCGTCGCCGCGTGACTCCGTGAAGGCCGCCGTCGCGGGCGCGAACATCGTCATCGACTATGGCCGCCCGTCCAAGCGCGGTCGCGAGATCTTTGGTGGACTTGGCGACATGAAGTGGGGGATGGTCTGGCGCACGGGCGCCAACAAGGCCACGCACCTCACCACCAGCAAGACGTTGCTGTTTGGCGCGCAGACGGTGCCTGCGGGCACGTATACGCTTTACACCTTGCTCGATCAGGGCGGCAAGTGGATGCTGATCGTGAACAAGCAGACGGAGCAGTGGGGCACGGAATACGACGCCAAGCTGGATCTGGTGCGCATCCCGCTCACCGTAGAGCAGACCCCAGCCGTCGTCGAAAAGATGACCATCGAAGTGAAGCCCGCTGGCAAGGGCGGCACCATCGCGATCCTGTGGGATCGCAGCAGCGCGCACGCCGCTTTCACCGTGAAGTAGTCGGGTCGGAGTCGTGTAGTAATCGTGCAAGAGTCGCGACGCGATCCGCCGTTTGAGCAGTCACGACGGGGCGCCCATCGAAAGATCGGCGCCCCGTTGGCGTTGTAAGCGTCGCGTCATCGCCTGCGCTCAAGCGCAGTGTGACAATTTCCACCGTCGCGTTGATGATGGGCGTGGCGGCGCTGTTACGAGCAGCACGCGCAGACGCTTGCCGCTAGTGCCCCGCCGCGCCCGCATCTTTGTCACGCGGGTCCGGCGCGCCGATGCGCATCCCCGTCTTCGTGTCCACCACCACCGAATGCGCGGTTCCTTGTGTGCCGCCGAAACGCACGTCGTGGCCGAGAAGCTGCAACGCCGTAACAGTGGTCGCCGGTACGCCGTTGCGCTCGATCGTGATGACGTTGGGCAACCACTGATGGTGGAAGCGCGGCGCGTTCACTGCGCTCTGCGCCGACATGCGGAACTCGGTGATGTTGAGTACCACTTGCAGCACCGTGTTGATGATCGTGCGGCCCCCCGGACTGCCGACCACGGCGACGAGCTTGCCGTCCTTCGCGACGATCGCGGGCGTCATGCTCGACAGCATGCGCTTGCCCGGTCGCGCGATGTTGGCCTGAGTACCAATGAGTCCCGTGGTGTCGGTGAGACCGGGCTTCCCGTTGAAGTCGCCCATCTCGTTGTTGAGCAGAAAGCCCGCGCCTGCCACGACGGCGCCAAGTCCGTAGCCTGCTTCAAGCGTATACGTCACCGAGACGGCCATGCCGGCCGCGTCCACCACGGAGTAGTGCGTCGTTTCCGGACTCTCGTAGCCCTGCGCCACCTGCGCGGGCGCCGACGGCGTCGCCTTGTCGCGCGAGATCGTCTTGCGCAGCTGTGTGGCGTACTCCTTGCTCGTCAGCCGGTCCACCGGCACGGCCACGAAATCGGGATCACCGAGAAAGCGCGCACGATCGAGAAACGCACGGCGCATCGACTCGGCGACGAGGTGCACGTATTGCGGGGAGTTGTGTCCAAGACTCCTGAGTTCAAATCCTTCGAGAATATTCAGCATCTCGATCATCGCCACACCGCCGGAGCTTGGCGGCGGCATAGAGATGATGTCATAGCCGCGGAAGGTGCCCGTAACGGCCGCGCGCTCCTTCGCTTCGTACGCGGCGAGGTCAGCCTCGGTGATGATCCCGCCGCCGCGCTTCATCTCTTCAGCCACCAGACGCGCCGTCTCGCCGCGATAGAAGCCGTCGCGCCCGTTGTCGCGAATGCGCGCCAGTGTGCGTGAGAGGTCGGGCTGCCGCAGCCGCTCACCCACCGCATATGCCGCACCGCTCCTGGAGAATGCGGCGAGCGTGGCAGGATAGGTCTTGAAGCGCGTCAACGAGTTGCCGAGCGACGCGGCCAGTCCCGGCGGCACATCAAAGCCATCGCCCGAGAGCGTGACCGCCGGTTCGACGAGCGGTTTCCACGCCAACTTGCCGTACTTCGCGTGCGCGAGCGCGAAGCCGGCCACGGTGCCCGGCACGCCGACGGAGAGATGCGTGCGATGATGCATGCGCGACGAATACGCCTGCGTCGAGTCGGTGAACATGTCCGGCGTCGCCGCCGCCGGCGCCTTCTCGCGAAAATCGATCGTCGTCGAGCGGCCATCGGGAAAGCGGATGACCATGAAGCCGCCACCGCCGATGTTCCCCGCCGTGGGATACGTCACCGCCAACGCGAAGCCGGTGGCGATGGCCGCATCGATCGCATTGCCTCCCGCCGCCAGCACATCGCGACCGGCCTGGCTGGCAATGGCGCTGGCCGAGACCACCATCCCCCTCGACGACTGCACGCCGCTGGTGATCGCCGCACCGGTCGTCGGCGCACCGCTGACGGTGCCACCAGCGCCCACACCGATGGCCGTGCTGGTGGTCGTGCTCTTCATCGAGCAGGCCGCGACGGCGAACGCCGAGAGCGAGGTCAATGCCAAGCGCGAGATGACAGAACGCGCAACAGAACGGAGTGTCGTGAGCATGATCGGTACGAAGAAGAGGACGACGAACGAAGATATCGACGACGAAATGGACCACGAGAACCACGCGACGAAGGAGCCGGTCGCAGACGCCCGCTCCGGCTAACCGTGCACCCGCATCCGACGCGTGTCCAGCGGTGGGCAGATCCCGACTCAACTTTCCGTCCTGAAATGGCTTTACAAATTCCGATGCTTGTGTACGCTTGTGCGCGTCACCGCCCTGCTCCACACCGCTCCGGACGTCATGGAAACAGGCCACCAGACTTCGCTGCCGTCCAACCGCACACTCGCATCGAATGCCGAGGCGCTGCCCATCCGCGTCTGGGTCCTCGTCCCCTTCGTCGAGACGTCCGACCCCAACCTCGCGTACTACAACGATTACAGCCAAAGCCGCGCGGAGTACACACGGGCGTTCGCGGCGCTGGCGTTGGAGTGGGTTTGGCAACCGGTCACACTGGACGATCATCGGGCGATCATCGATGCCATCGCCGCGACCGACGGCGTCACTCCGCTGGTCTTCAATCTCTGTGATGGCGATGAGACCAACGGTGTGCCGGGGCTCTCGGTGGTGAGGCATCTGCAACTGACAGGACTCTGCTTCACCGGTGCCGACGCCGACTTCTTCGATGTCACCACGTCCAAGATCCCGATGAAGCGCATCTTCGACGCAGCGGGCGTGCCGACAGCGCCCTGGCTGGTGCTGCATCTGCCGACAGACCCGTCGATGGACGGGAAAGCGTCCGCGGCACTCGCCAACGAGGCGTTCGCGCGTTGCGGGTCGCCGCTCATCGTCAAGCCGGCCATCTCGGCGGGAAGCATGGGTCTCACCGTCGACTCGGTGGTTCATACCAGCGCTGCGCTGCGCTCGCAACTCGCGGCACTGCGCGATGGCTATCGTGGGTGGGATCTCGCCAGTGGCGGCGTATTCGTCGAGCGGTTTGTGCGCGGTGCCGAGTACACCACGTTCATCGTTGGTTCGAGTGACGCGCCTGATGCCTGCATCGTGTATCCGCCGGTGGAGCGCGTCTTCAATCGCGCGCTGCCGGAGACAGAACGGTTCCTGTCGTTCGATCGATTGTGGGAGATCTACGAGCGCGAGACGCCACTCGAGCATGGTGCGTACCTGTGGGAGTACGCACCCGTACCCGACGCGTTGGGCGAACGCATCGCCGATGTGAGTTGGCAGGCGTACGCGTCACTCGGCGGACGAGGCTATGGACGCGTGGATCTCCGGCTCGACGCGGAGACCGACGCGCTGTACGTGCTCGAGGTGAACGCGCAGTGTGGCCTTTCGGAAGACGAGAATTACACGTCGATCGGCGCCATTCTTCGCTTCGCGCACGTGCCATTTGCCGACGTCGTGCTGGCCATCATGCGCGACGCCATGCGCACGCGGACCTCCGCTGCGGACCACCTCGTGAACGCCTCGTGAAGCCGTCGTGAAACCAACATGAAGCCATCGTGAAACCAACATGAAGCCATCGTGAA
>Ga0163144_10003502_pt1 | contig 35728 bp, 28 predicted proteins | sample OliLak19BULKMAT1_FD_123175 | JGI IMG/M metagenome (GOLD analysis project Ga0163144, IMG submission 123175) | Freshwater microbial mat bacterial communities from Lake Vanda, McMurdo Dry Valleys, Antarctica - Oligotrophic Lake LV.19.BULKMAT1 | ecosystem: Environmental > Aquatic > Freshwater >...
CTAAACAATTCATTTTAGACAGTAACCAAGCCATAATTATCGCTTCCGAAGAAAATCTCGAAGCCAAAAGAGATTTTCTTAAAAAGATTGGCTCGAACCCCCGCCTCGCGTCCCGCTCGCTCTCTTTGGATTTCAAAAACCCTTGGCGAATTCTGGCGGAAACTCCCGTCGCGTCGCTTTGCGACGCTCCGAATTTTGGCGAAAAAACGAATTCCGAAACTTGGCTGGGGTACATGGACTCGAACCACGATAAACGGTTCCAGAAACCGTTGTCCTACCATTAGACGATACCCCAATAATTTGTCCTACCCCATTCGACATAAATGTCTCAGGACTACAGTTTACATTACAATCACTTTGTTCTTGTGTAAACTGGGAGCACTAGACGATACCCCAATAATAAAAAGCTACTCCGTAGAATAGCTTTTTTGAGCTTATAAATCAAATTAATTAGGTATTAAAACTGAATGTAAGCATAAAGTTGAACACCGTCTGGAACCAGTTTCCTCTCATCTATGTTCTGTCCAATACAATGGTATATAGGAAACCATGTAATACCAGAATTGATGGCTCTGCATATGATTACACCATGCAGTTCATTTTTGAATTCACGAACTGCCTGATAATAAGCGGGCCAAGCGTTGTGTTTTCTGAATTCATATTGACCCGCACTTGGGCCCTTACTAAATACAGCATCAAATGATCGCTGTAAAACCTCTTCTCTGTTTTTCTCCAAAAAGATCGGAGTATTCCTTGTCTGTGTTTCGGGCATATTTTTGTTGTTTAAAGTTTCCCTAAGATTACAACTTTTCAAAACAAAGTCAAATAAAAAAAGCCACGCGGTACGCGTGACTTCAAGACTTCTTTTTTTTGATGCGGTATTCCAATTTCGTTTTTTGAAAAAATGAAATATATTCTGAAGAATCTTTTTTCTCTGCAACCACTTCATATTTTTTGAAAAAATCAATCATAGGATCACCATTTTTGAAATGGTCTGTATAAACTTTGAAATATTCCAGCTCTCCGTACTTCTCTCTGGACAGTAGCTCTTGCTCGTATTTCTTCAGTATTCCTATAGAAAGCTTCCCATTATTATTACTACGGATATTGATAATGTTAAGTAATTTGATCACAAAGTACGAGATTACTGCAATAGCAAAGAAAGAAAAAGTAATACCTAGACCAAAATAAAATCCATCGAAAAAGTATTCTCTATTCATATTTTTAAATTTACATTAGATTACAGTTTTTATAAACAAAGTCAACCCGACATTAAATCTCGGTGATGACAAGGCTCACTGTCGGGTAAAATTTAAAAACACTCGGAAAACTCCGAGTGTTTAATAGTAGCTAAACTATAATTTGATATAGTACTTCATCTCTACTGGTGTTCCAGCAAGAGTTGAGAGGACCAGTCTCTTGTAGTACGGATTCTGATTACTGTAATGATACACTGGTATCCATACTGAAGGAAAACTGATTGTTTTACAAAGTATAATTCCTTTAAGGTTTTTAAAATGACGAATCTTCCTTTCATACTCAGGCCATTTAGATTGTTTTTCAAATTCTCGACCCTTTCTTGTCACTTCTAACCCTTTGAAGATGGCATCAAATAATGGCCGAAGCTTCTCAAGTTCCTGCTCTACAGTAGGAATCAGAACTTCTGTTTCTGGTGTTTCTGTCATAATTTGGTTTTTTAAAGTTTCACTTACATTACATTAAAATTGTTTTTTGTCAAATAAAAAATAAGTATGAGAAACTATTTGTTATAATGAACAACATGGAAAACATTAAGAAAATAGAAAACCCGTGGTCATTAGAAGGAGAAGAAATATTAAAAAGTTTACAGTCATCAGGGAACGGATTGTCTGATGAGGAGGTAATAAACAGGATTGATCTTTATGGTAAAAATATATTTCATAGGCACGAAAGAAAAAGTGCTCTGAGTATATTTATCAAGCAAATTGTAAATCCTTTAATATTTATTTTGATAGGAGCAGCTATAATCACAGCTATTCTCAAAGAGTGGACAGAGGTGATAGTTATTAGTATCGCTATTTTGGTAAATACTGGACTAGGATTTTTTCGTGAATATCATGCAGAAAATACTTTGGAAAAACTTAGCAGCTTTATCAAGGATCGTTCAAGAGTGGTCAGAGGTGGTCGTGAACAAGATATAGACGGAGAGATGCTTGTGCCAGGGGATATTATCAAGATTTCTTATGGCAATCGCGTACCAGCAGACGCAAGAATTTTGTTCAACAACAATCTGAGTATAGACGAAGCTATATTGACAGGAGAATCAAACCCTACTAAAAAATCTTCAGACTCAACACAGATAGTCTCTGAAATTTCTGAGCGTGGAAGCATGGTCCATGCCGGTACTCTCGTAGTAGAAGGCGTAGCTACTGCTGTAGTTGTTTATACAGGAGATCAAACAGAAATAGGTAGAATAGCTGGATTGGTATCTAGTACAGATAGAGCCAAAACTCCTATACAAAAAGGATTATCAAATCTCGCATGGATAATTTTTTCGGTAGTTATACTTCTAGTTATAGGTATATTTATTCTTGGTATTTTGAGAGGGCAGACCATACCATCAATGCTTGTTTTAGCAGTAGCGGTAGCAGTAGGAGCAGTACCAGAAGCTCTCCCTATTGCTCTCACTGTAATTCTTTCTATCGGCGCAGAACGTATTGCCAAGAAACGCGGTGTAGCGCGTACTCTCATCGCTGCTGAAACACTTGGTTCTACTAGTTTGATAATGACTGACAAGACCGGCACACTAACAGAAGCAAATATGAAACTTATTGGTATCTATACAAAAGAAGATTTTGAAAATGAAAATATAGAAGCGAAAGATTACCACAAAAAGGATGCACATATACTAGAGATGGCTGTTTCAAATATTGATATCTTGGTGGAAAATCCACAGGAAGATTATTCCAAGTGGGTTTTCAAAGGAAAACCATTTGAAATAAATATAGCAAAAACAGCAGCTAGTAATGGTCTTGATATATTGAAAATCAAAAAAGATACACCGTCATCAATGGTGATACCTTTCAATTCAACACACAAATTTTCTGTATCAATATTTGAATCTTCATATATTGTTATGGGAGCACCAGATGTTTTGCTGGCACGATCTGATGTAAATGCTGAAACATACAAAACAATAGAATCTTGGATAATCAAAGCTAGCAATAGCGGTAGAAGGTTGATTGCAATAGGGAAATGTACAACAGATGTAAAAGATATTTCAGATGTAAAAAATATTGAATTTTTATCAATACTAGCTTTTCATGACCCCGTTAGAAAAGAGGTTCCAGATGCTATAAACAAAATAAATGCTCTCGGTACTCGTATAGTGATGGTTACAGGAGATTTGAAGGGTACAGCTATAGCTGTAGCGAGAGAGATTGGTTGGGAAGTTTCTGATCAAGAAGTTCTAACTGGTCACGATCTCCACGCAATGACAGATGAAGCCCTAATTGACCTTTTGCCAAAGATAAAAATATTTGCCAGAGTTGCACCAGAAGACAAATTAAGAGTGGGGCTTCTTTACAAGAAACTTGGCGAAGTAGTAGCTATGACAGGTGATGGAGTCAACGACGCTCCATCATTGAAGGCGATGGATATAGGAATAGCACTGGGCTCAGGTAGTGATGTTGCCAAAAGTGCTGCAGATTTAATACTTCTAGATGATAACTTTGAAATAATAAGTTCAGCCATACACGAAGGTCGACGCATACTTGTGAACATAAGGAAGACTTTTGTATATCTCATGTCCAACTCATTGGATGCAGTTTTTGTTATAGGTGGAAGTTTGATTGTAGGAATTGCGTTGCCACTCACTGCGCTACAGATTATTTGGGTCAATCTCTTCACTGGTAGTTTGCCAGCTTTAGCATTTGCATATGATGAGGATTTTGATCATGAAAATTCTAAAAAACATATTCTTAAATCTATCTTTACAAAAGAGGTAAATATATTGACTTTCGGTATAGGAATCATTAGTTCGCTACTACTCTTCTTTATGTATTTCACCTTGATTAAATTAGGTGTTGAAATTAGTCTTGCAAAATCGGTATTTTTCGTTTGTTTTGCGTCTTACGTTTTAGTAATATCATTCTCATTTAGAAGTTTACATAAATCAATATTAAATTATCCTATATTTTCAAATAAGAAATTGAATCTAAGTTTAATTGTCGCTACGGTGTTTTTGGTGGCAACTATGACAATAATACCTCTTCGAGAAATGTTTGATTTGGCACCGATCCCACCTATATGGCTATTTTTCGTATTGGGATGGCTTGTACTCAATATACTTTTAGTTGAGACAGCAAAATACTTGTTTAGGTTTGGCAAAATGAAGAGTGCATAGCATTTGAGGTTTATTATTGTATAATATAAGGATAAAAACTTAATTAAAAAATATGAAAAAAATACTTAGTTTAATAACAATACTTGTTTTATCAACTTTTTCTTTTGTGAAAGCAGAAGACGCTATTCCGACAGTATACTTGGGTGGAGGAGCAGATAGCTCTATAAATGTAATTACAAATTTCAAACAAGAAGGATTGATTGAGACAAATAGTTCTGCAAAATCTTCTATAGAAGTGAAAACAAATACTAGTACAGAAAATAAAGCTGATGCAGGTGTTAGTGCAAAGAATGAAGCTAATGCTAGTGATAGTAATGAGAAGGGAATGCTTGAATCAAGCTCTCACCAAAGTGCCGTAGCAAAATTTGTTCAGAGTCTAATGGATGTTTCAAAGAAACAATGGAAAATAGGTGCAGATATAAAGGTTATAGCACAAGAACAAAATGATGATTTGGATGTAACAATAAAAGCAATAGAAAAGATAGAGACTCGAGGAGGAATCAAGACTTTTTTGGTAGGTACTGATTACAAAAATATTGGAACTCTTAGAAGTCAGATTGCGAAGTCAGAAGCTCGTATGGCGAAGCTCGAAGCTTTGATATCTAAGGCTAGTAATACAGCAGACAAGACTATTTTGACTACAGAGCTCGCAGGTCTAAAAGAAGCAGAGGTTAAACTTGAAGCTTTTGTGAAGCTCAACGAAGACAAGTTTAGTGTATTCGGATGGCTTTCAAAAATCTTGAATAAATAACTTAAATCAAAAAACACCACATATTGTGGTGTTTTTTGATCGGTACTATATTAGCGATCTAATAAACTCTTTGGTCTCAGCTACGTCTTTTACAGCGTGGCATTCTATACCGCTTTTGATGACTGAAGCATCATTGCCGCCTTCGTATAAGGCATCTCCCACGTATAGCATGTCACTTATTGGAATATTCAAAATTTCTGAAAGTCTTTGTACGCCGTAGGCCTTGTCTACACCTTTTTTGTTGATATCAATAGAAGTAGTACCACCTATTCTTATTTCAAAATCAGATAATTCACTCGATACAGAATCAACTATTTTCTTTCTTTTGCTTTGATCAACATCCCAAAATTCTTTTTTAGAAAGTGGGGCATCTTGTCCGAGTCCTGAAAATGTTACTTGTGTACCACGATATTCTATTATGTCACCAAACTTTTCTATAGGTTCCAAACCAGTTACCTTCAGAGCTTTTATTAATGCTATATTTATTTTTTCAAAATCCTCTATTGAGAGTTTCTCTTCATATGAAATAAGCCAATTGTTATCTACATATCTATACATGGAAGCACCAGAAGTAGGTAACAGTATGAGATTGTCCAAAGATGATTCTGATTTTAGAAATGGTAAAAATTGTTTTTGGTATTGAGAAAAAGACCCACCAGAAGCAATAGCTACAACATGAGATCTCATTAGGAGTAAAAGTAGCTCTGACATCTCATCGTCAAGTGACTGCTTGCTCTCTGCTAGAGTACCATCGAGGTCAAATACTATTACTTTTTTTTCTAATTTTTTATTTAGTAAATTCATCACTTAAGAGTCTCGAGTACGCTCTCTAATTTGGCTGTCGTTACACCCACCACATCATCTGCTCCACCATAGTACATGTAGATCACACCCTTTCTTAAGATCACTCCACAAGGGAAGACCACCCTTCCTACGACTCCATTTACTTCGTATTCTTCAACAGGTTCAAATAATGGCAGAGCGCTTCTACCCAATACTATTGTAGGATCCTTTAGATCAAGAAGTAGCGCCCCCACTCTGTAGGTTTTGTTGTCAGAGATACCATGATAAAACATTATCCAGCCCTTTTTAGTCTTGATTGGAGGAGTAGATATACCCACCTTTCTGCCATCCCACATACCTCGTCTAGGAGAGATGATTTCGATACAACGGGTGACTTTTTGTTTTGTGAAATCAAGATTAGGAAATACGTCGGCACAAATACTTTCATTTACTCTGTGGAACAATACATAACCATTTTTTGTCTTTTCGGGGATTATACAAGCATCCTTGTTTGCAACTTCTCCTTCAGTCACAAGCACAGGATAAGACCATTGATCCCATTTTCTATTTTTGAAATCATTCTTTTTAATATTGGTCACTGCTACACGCGGAACATGTCCATCATAAGCTACATAGAACATAAATATTTCTTCTCCTACTTCTACGAGTCTAGGATCTTCGCAACCTGAATTTCCTGGTTGTGTCTTCATTTCAAACGACGCTCTAGGTATGTATGCTGGACCTACAGATCTTTCATCTATATTTAAGCCATCTTTGCTGTTCGCATAACCAAATGTAGAAGTATCATCATCACTCATAGCTCTATAAAGTATATGTACAATACCATCGAGTTCTATTGTGGCAGGATTGAGTGTGCCGTGGGCCTCCCAGCTTTTGTTGGTGCGAGGTCTGATGATGGGATTATTTTTGAATCTTTGGAAGATAGGTTTTGTGTTTGGGATAATACTTTGCAATAAGTGTTCAAGTGGTAGACTCGCAATACAGCAATGTGTATCTGCTGCTCCATAATAAATATCCAAAATTTTCCCTCTCAATAACGCACCTGTTGGGAATATAACATTACCCACAAGACCTGTTCTTTCGTAGTATTCTTCCGCAATCATAAAAGATCCTTTTGTTCTACCTATTATTTTTCCCGGATTTTTACTATCTAAAAGCAATGCCTCAATACCAAAATTGTGTTCTTGTTTGCTAAAGTAACTTGTTGCATGGGAATATATTAGAAGCCAACCCTTGGATGTCTTGACCGGTACTGCGCCTATCTCTACTTGATCGTCATTGCTTCTATGGAGATTTATTATATGCTTATCTCTTTTTTCGTACCATTCTTTCCAGTATTCTTCTGACCAAATATCCTCAATTTTTTCAAAAGTTGCCATGGCTACATTGGTATCAGACAAGTCTGTATGAATTGTTAGGAACGCTACGTATTTACCGTTTATTTTTTCTGGGAACAAAACAAAGGCTTTTGCATTGAAAGGTGTTACGAGATGCTTTTCTTTTACTGTCTTTAAGTCGTCACTTATTGCTACTGCAACCTTTATACCTTCAGCTTGAAAAGGGTACACACTAAGAGCTGTATAAAATATATAATACTTACCATTTATTTTTGTCACACGAGGATCTTCACAGCCATATTTTTCAAATTCATGTTCTGGAAATATGAATGGTGTTCTATCAGTAAAATCAGAACCATTTTTTGTAGATGCATGAACAATAATAGAATGATGAATTTTTGGCTCCTCCAAAAGCTCTCTTTCAGACATCGCTCTATATAGTACGTGAGTAGTTTTACCATCTTTGATAGGAGACCAGTTGAATGTTGCTACTGCTTCCCATGGGTGATCTCTACGAGGAGATATTATCGGATTATGAGGTGATCGTTTTACCGTAAACATATAATATAATTATACTTTACCATTTACTTTTATCCAACTTAAAAATTCATTTAGATTTGTTTGTGCTGTACAAACATGCTTATCACCACCTCCATAATAGACCATCAATTTATTATTTTTTATTACTGCACCGGACGCATATACTATTCCTGGCTTCGAATCATTTTCATAGTGCATATCAGGTGAGAGAATAGGAGAATGAGATCGATACAAAATTTTAGTAGGGTTATCCTTGTCCAAAATCATAGCTCCAAGCTTGTACTTGTGTGGTTCGTGATCATCTATCGCATGATAAAGCAGTAGCCAGCCAAGGGGAGTCAAAAGTGGTGGAGCTCCAGCACCACGAAGTTTGCTATCCCAAAAGTCTCCTCTTCCATGTTGTGGTCCATCTGGACGCTTACTTGATATTGTAAATAATGAGTCAATATCATCAACATAATCTACCAATATTTCTGGAGTAATTCCATGAAGGATTGCATATTTTCCATTTATTTTTTCAGGAAAGAGAAGCCAGTTTTTGTTGCGTTCATTTTTCGGAGATATCAATATTGGTTTCTTCCAATTCCATCTTTCCTTTTTCAAATCTGTAAGAGAAATAGAAGTCAGGGCTATTCTTATTGAATCCCAACCTTCGAATGCTACATACATGAGATAAACTTTGTCACCTATCAAAACCGTTCTCGGGTCTTCTGATCCTCCCCATCCACCACCAGAAGTATAAGTAGCAGGATTATATTCTCTGATCTCTATTACTTTGCTTGGATCTGGCATACCATAACCTCTGGTGGGTTCGAATATTGGAAAAGAACTTCGTGCATTAAAATTTATACCGTCATCACTAGATGCGTATCCAAGTCTAGATAAGCCGTCACCACCTATTGCTCTATATATGAGATGAACACGACCATCATCATCCATGAATGCTCCCGGATTGAATGTCGCTTCTGATTCCCATCCACTCCAACTATTTGGATAAATTATCGGATTACACTCCGAGCGCATCAGAGAGTGACCTTTCGCTACTGCATGCTTTTTTGTTAGAAGAACCAATAATACCAATATCAATACAACCAGTAAGGTACAGACAATAGTTATTAAGATGAAAATATTATCGTTCCACATTTTATGTACGATTATATTTATCTTCTAGCCTAACGATATCTTCTTCTTTGAAATTACCAAAAGATATTTCTAAAATTTTCACAGCAATATTGCCTGCACTAATGCGATGTTTCGCACCTCTAGGAATAAAGTATTCTTTACCAACAACAATGTCTTCTTCTGCGTCACCCGCTATTATTTTTCCATTTCCTTCCAATACAAACCAAAACTCGTCTCTCTCAGAATGTGTTTGCAAACTAAATGCCTCATTTGCAAATACTGTAATGATTTTCACAGTTGAAGACTGCTCATGAGTAAACTGAGTAAATTCACCCCAAGGTCTTTTTTCTGAATACGAAATAAAAGGCAACTGATTGTCCATAGTTACCTTTAATTATAACAATAATAATCAAGTAAAAAAAGTCAAAAACTGTTAGTTTCTTTAAGATTCTTTTATTTTTGTTGCAAAGTAGACACCTAGTCCCAATAATAGGGCTAAAAAAGTAAATAATACGGTATATGAAGAGAAATTTAGTATCAAAATCGATATAATTGGTCCAAAAATGTAGCCCAATGGCGCAATTATTCTGTACGCACTGATTACACCAGTCTCCTTATCTGTTACTCCTTTGAAAAAGTAAGTATCACACATCACTTCGATGGTTGCAGCTCCTACTCGACTGAAGAATAAAATAGCTGCAAATCCAACAAGTCCTAAGTTTATAAATGTTGGTACCCAAGCAAATAGCATTATTGCAAAAGCTGATATAGTGAGACCCGCAATGAGAAAGTTTTTCTCACCAAATTTGTCAGCCAATCTACCTGCTGGATACTGAATCAGAGGAAATGCAGTGAGCATTATGCCGAACATAATACCTATTTCTTTCCATGAAAAATTTTGTACATTGTGTAAATAAAGAGGCGAGTAAATGACCATTATTGAATAAAATATATGTAGAATAAAGGCAATGATTACTATGTCTTTTACATTATGATCTTTTTGTATTTTGTGAAAAATAGCAAAAATGTTTTCATGTAAATATTTCTTATCTTTGAATTTGTTTTGTGACAACAATACAACCGTACATATTATTGCGATAATTATAGAAGCTATTCCATATACAGACTGAATTCCATATTTTGATATTATGATACCGGAAATAAGAGGCATTGAAACCCAAGCTAGATTATTTAAAGCTAGATATGATCCACGGATTTTGCCAGTGTTTTCAGTACTACTATAGTGCTCAATAAATAAATCAAAGCAGTACACTATCACTACGTTGAGTGAAAAATATAAAATAAATGCCGGTAGTACAAATTTTGCTTCTGTACTAGTGCTTATAACGAGTAAAGAGGTAATACTTAACAAAAACAATATAGCGGAAAATCTCACATTTCCTACTGCTCTTAATATTCTAGAGGCGACAGACATCACAACTATAGATATTATAGAAGCTGCTGTGAAGAAAATACTTACATTATCTTCTTTTACAAATTGTCCTAGAGTCGTCGAATTTACATAGCTTATCAAAGCTAGATGTATTGCAAATAAAAATGATGAAAGAAAAATGAATCTGAATGCCCGCATATTACATGCTTATTATAACAGGTATTACGAGTGGTCTCTTTGCTGTCTTTTGGTATAGATATTTGCCCACCTCATCAGCTACTAGATTTTTCAATTGATCAAAATTATCTCTTTCTCTTGTTTGCTTCACTCCATTTTCTATGATTCTCTTAATCAATATTCTCGCTTGTCTTAGAAGCTCTTGGCTTTCTTTCAGGTATACGAATCCTCGAGAAATAATATCAGGAGATTTGCGTAGAACACCTGTGCGTGAGTCTATTACTGCCATGACTACAAACATACCATCTTCTGCGAGGAGTTGTCTGTCACGAATCACCACATTTTGCTCATCTCCGATTGAGAAACCGTCCACCATCATAGGACTGCTTGGAGCTTTTTCTTTTCGGACTACTATTTTTGTACCATTTTCAATTATTTCAATGATTGATCCATTGTCTGGTACAACAATATTTTCTTCAGGTAGTCCAAGTTCCATGACGAGCTCTTTGTGAAGCTCAAGTCTAAAGTGATTTCCGTGTATTGGAATGAAGAATTTTTCATTAACTTTACGGTGAAGCCATCTAACGTCTTCTTTGTTTCCGTGTCCTGTTGCGTGAACAATCTCTTCGCCTGGAGTTCGGTAAGAAATAAGTTTGATACCTTGTCGTGAAAGACCGTCTTTCATTTTTTCTACTGCTCGTTCGTTTCCAGGAATAACTGATGCAGAAAGAATAACACGATCTCCTTTTTTGAGGATGAGTTTTTTGTTGCTTTTTTGTGCAAGACGATTAAGACCTCCAAATTCTTCACCCTGTGCCCCCGTTATAAGGACAAAAATTTTGTGTGGTGGATACTTGTCTATATCGTCGACTGGAATAATAGTACCTTTTTGTACTTTTAGTAGTCCCGCTTCCAAGATGATTTCAATGTTTGATTTCATTGATCTTCCTTCTAGAACAATTTTCTTACCCATCTGTTCAGCTACTTCTATAACTTTTATAAGACGTGTGATATGAGAGGCAAAGGCAGCCATAAAGATTCTATTATTTTTCTCTCTTTGTAGAATACTTTCAATTCCTTGGTGTACCTTTATTTCAGGCATAGCATATCCCTCATTTTCAATGTTGGTAGAATCTGTCATCAAAAGGAGAGTTTTGTTCTGGTCAAATATTTTGTATTCGTTTTCTTCGTCTTGACTTACTATTCCATCTACCTGATCAAGCTTGTAGTCTCCAGGAGTAGTAATCCATCCATAAGGAGTCTCAATAATGATACCCATTGAATCAGGAATAGTATGAGTTACACCCCAAAATCTTATTTTCATTTCTCCTAGAGTGATAGTAGTTCCTTTTTCAACAACTACAGTATTCATTGGTGGTAGGTGAGTAAATTCTGCTTGGCGCTTCTTGAGCATTAATACTGTCAGGTTGCGAGAATATACTGGTGGATTTCCTATACGAGATAGTACTAACGGCACACCACCGATGTGATCCAAGTGTCCGTGTGTAATGATGAGACCACGAATCTTTTCTTTTCTTTCTTCTAGATAACGAGTGTTTGGTATGACATAGTCAATACCGGGAGTACTTTCATTGGAGAAGTGCATACCAGCATCTATAACAACGATATCGTTGCCTATCTCTATAGCTGTCATATTTTTGCCGATTTCTTCTACTCCTCCCAAAGGAATGATACGAATATTACCAGCACCAAGTTCTGGTATATGAGCTGTTTTTTTCTCCAGTGATACATTTGCATTCATATCTACTGTTGGATGTGGCGGACGCTTATTTTTGTTGAATGGTCTGCGACTATTGAAAGAGCGTCTCGGCTTTGACGTAGATGTAGGGAATGTTTTATTTTCTTGATTTGTATTTTGTATTGGTTCCATATTTTTGTTTACTATTTTCGATTATTTTTTTAAAAACTTCCACACCTTATCTGTTTTTACATACCAGTTCGTGACATTGAGATAACGAGAGGTAGAATTTTTCATATAATATAGGTCAGGAATATTTATTCTATTTTTCTTTATAAGAGGAATCTCTTTTACATAAAGAAGAACAATTTTTTCATATTCTTCCGGAATAGGAATCTCACCGTCCACTACTTGAAATATTTCATAGTACTTATTGTTGATGCTTTCTTGGAAGGTTCCAGGATCGTATGCTTTTGGCACAACGCTTATACCAAGATTTTCTAATTGTGTTGCCAATTCTTTTACTACTAACAACATGTCTTCGGAATTCTCTGTCGCTATACCAAAAATTACTGGTGTAGAATCTTTTTGCAAAATGCCATCTTTCAAAATGTATTTCATCTCTTCGAAACTTTGTAGAGTTTGCTCGAGTGAGGTAACCTCGTTGGCTGAAAGATTGGAGAGAGTTCCGTAACTATTCTCTACTTTATCAATTATAGAATTTTTGTCAACATAGTTTGATATTGTAGATACAAACTTCTGATTTGAAAAGTACTTCTCTTTTTTTAAATGATATAGGGATACAGATCTATTTGTACTTATATTTTGGATTGAAAAACCATTTTTTTCGAAATCTTTTGTGTATTTTGGAGATATGAAAAATGTTGCGTCAATTTTTCCACTGAGCATAGCCTCTGATAGTTTTTCCTCATTTGCAAAAAACATGATTTTCAATCTATCAAGAATTGGTAGATTTAATCCAGTCTTATTATTTCTGACAAGCACTATTTCTTTTGGTATTCCATCTGAGTATGCTACAGAACGGTATTTGAAAGTACCAGTTCCAATAGGTGTCATATTTAAATTGGTATTTTCAAATTCTTCATCCACCACATCTTTCCATATGTGAGATGGAAGAATGCCGAGAGTCATATGTGACAAAAATTCTGGATCAGGATTCGGTAGGGTAAAAGAGATGACTTCTACGCTCGGAGTTTCTATTACAATATTTTGCCAATAGACACTTTCTTCATTATTGAATATATGATTTGCAAGCTTGCTGTATGTAAATGAAACATCACTACTCGTCAGAGGTGTTCCATCAGAGAACTTTATATTTTTCTTCAAAGTAAATTCATAAATTGCGCCGTCAGGAGATACTTCATATTTTTCTGCTAGATCAGGTACCACATCTGCGATTCCTGTCTCTTTCATCAATCCGCTATATACCAAAGAAACAATACCTGTATCTGTCTCAGTCTTTGCTAATATTGGATTGATAAACTTTGGAGCACCTATTACTCCTTCTGTTAGAGTGCCACCTTTGGCTGGGATAGTAATGAGAAACAAATCATTTACTTTGATCAAAAGTATATATAAAACGACTAATGTAGAAATAACAAGTATAGAAAAAGTTACTCCATAAAAAGACATAGGTCTTCCTGTTATTTTGGAGAGATTTTCTTTTGACGGGAATCTTTTTTTTGCAAGAAATGATAAAAAGTTGGGCATAAAAAGCTTGAACTTTTATTGCAAGACGATGACGGCAATAGATGAAGCGGTGAATATGACTCCGCAGAATACAGTAAGGAAGAAGAAAAATCTCTCCGCTCCACGTCTAGTATGTAGAAATGACATACTTTCTCCACCAATAGATCCACCCCCGTCAGTAGAAGCTCTCTGAAAAAGCACCATAATAATAGTAAGCACTCCAGAAACTATTTGAACAATGTGTAAAATATTTGCCATAAATGTAAGATGATTAGATTAATAGATTAACAAGAAAGATTGTAGCTCAAAATAGGGAATTTTGCTAGTTCAAATGTATACTTGACAATTCTATTATATCTGCTATATTCTCAGAAGAAGGGTAACGATATCACAAGCACATAGAATGAAAAGTGAAGTTGAGAATTAGCTTGTCGGTTGCCCGGAAATGAAGTCCCCCCCCGTGCAGTGGAGGCAAGTTTGGGGATACACCCAATCGGGTGGGCCGTTCCAAACGTGGAACGGTTTTTTTTATTTCAAATTTTCCAAAAAGATTTCACTTTGATTGGTTTCGTCTAGACTTGGGACGCCAGTTTTTGAAAGAATAATAGAAGTAAAATTGTATTTTGGTGCGGAGTCTTGCTTCAAGGTGGTAGTGAATATTCCAGAGTAGGCAAGTACTCCTTTTGTTATAAGCTTTTTTGCTCCGACAAAGTTGCCCATACTATAAGCAATGGTCGCATTTTTATATACTTCTATTTTGCGTAGGACATGAGGGCCAGCACCCAGTACGAGATCTGCACCAGCATTTACTGCAATATGTGCGACTTTGTAAACATCGCCTCTATTCTCTGTTCCAACCCATTCTTCTTGCATTGGCACTACACTTTTGTCAGAGCCCTCTGCTCCACCATGAAATATTACAATCACAAAATCATTTTCTTCCGCCAACTGATTAACTGAATTTTTTATAAAATCATAATCAGTGATACTCTTCCATGGATCTGTACTTGATAATCCTAAAATCCCTACTCTCTTCCCTCTAACCTCTACACTCTTACTAGGTGTTTCTGATGTCACATATTTTATTCCTACTCTATCAAGCTCTGCTTGTGTGTCAGAGAGCCCTTCTTTTCCGAAATCATACGAGTGATTGTTTACAAGAGAGACGAAATCAAAGCCAGCATTTTTCAATGCATCCGCAAAGCTAGGGTCTCCACGAAATGCGTGACACATAGTTTTTAAGTATTCACATTTCGAAAGTCTATCAACATGAGCAAATGTACCCTCTAGATTGCCAATCATCAAATCTGGTGTTGAAAGTAGGGAAGATACATTGTCAAACACGCTCTCATTATATATAGAGTCAGTAGATGGCACCATGTCTCCAACGAAACCAACAGATATTTTGTTGTTGGTTGTCGATATAAAGTTGTTGTCGATAACTCCAGAAGACGCAAATGCGGTGAGAGCTAGAAATGCAGATACAAATAAAAAGATACGCATAAAAAATCTATACTAAAACATAATCAATCATTCTCTTTGCTATATCAGTGCCAGAGACTTTGAATCGTACAGAGTCACCAATACGAAAAGTTTTCTTTGTTCTTTTTCCTACTATCGCAAGCTCTTTGTCGTTGTACTCAAAGTAGTCATTACCAATATCTCGCATTCGGATCATACCCTCACACTTTGTTTCTTTTTCTTCTACAAAGAGTCCATTTTGTGATACACCAGTGACCACACCATTAAATATTTGCCCGATTCTATCTGACATGTATTCAGTCTGTTTGTATTTGATAGACCCACGTTCTGCATCAGACGCTTCCTTTTCGCGGATGGAAGAATGCATAGAAATTTTCTCGTAATAAGCCCAAGTATCTTTGGATACTTCGTTATCTTGCAAATATTCAAATAGAAGTCTGTGCACTACAAGATCTGGATACCTACGTATTGGAGAAGTGAAGTGAGTATAGAATTTGAAAGCGAGTCCGTAGTGGCCAATATTTTTTGTAGAATAAATCGCCTTTTGCATGGAGCGCACTATTGCAGTCTGAATAGTTTCTTTTTCAGGCTTACCTTCGAGCTGTATCATTAAATCATTCAGAGCTTTTGATGGAATTACGCCGTCCGCATTGGTCTTTACATTGTAGCCAAGTCTTTTCAAAAAAGATTCCAAATCCATCATTCTGTCGGCACTAGGGGACTCGTGTATACGGTAAACAAATATCTCCTCTAGGCGCTTCTCTCTAGTAGCGATAAACTCTGCTACTTTTCTATTTGCTAGAAGCATGAGTTCTTCTATCATGTGATGAGTTTCTCCACGATGCTTTTTGTAAACTCCTATTGGATGACCCTTCTCATCAAGTTTAAATTTCACTTCCTCTGTATCTATTGAGATAGCACCGTTTGCAAATCTTTCTTTTTCTAAAAATTTTGAAACAGCGAGAGCAGATTGTAATTCTTTTATATACTCACCACTTTTATCATCCAAAATTTTCTGGGCGCTTTCATACGAAAATCTTTTGAAAGAATGTATAACAGTTTTACCAAACCAGTCATCTATTATTTTCATGTCAGGAGTGAATGTAAATACAGCAGAAAATGTCAGACGATCTACATCAGGATTGAGACTACACAAGTCATTTGATAATGCTTCTGGAAGCATTGGTATAGTACGGTCTACTAGGTATACACTAGTTGCGCGCTCCGAAGCCTCGTCATCTATTGCCGTCTTTGGTGTGACGTAGTGAGACACATCAGCGATGTGAATACCTATTTCTGTATTTCCATCAGCAAGAAAGTTTACCGATATAGCATCATCGAAATCTTTCGCATCTTCTGGGTCTATTGTGACAGTTACTATTTTTCGAAAATCTCTTCTATTATTTTTTTCTTCTTCACTTATCCCGTGTTCACTTATTTTCTTTGCTTCATCAAGCACAGCTTGTGGGTATTGATCATTGAAACCTTTTTCAAGAGCGAGAGAGATCATTTCAGCATCGTTTTCAAATGGCTTGCCCAATATCCTCACTACTTTTCCCATCGGCGCTTCCATCGGATTTACCCAATCAGTAATAGAACAAAAGACCTTGTCTCCTTGTTTTGCACCACTCAAACTCTCTGTAGCAATTTTGATTGGTGTGTACATTCTGCCGTCATTGGTTGATATACAGAAACTCCCACCCTCCATTATGAGTGTGCCAGCGTATCCAAACTTGCTTCGTCTAGTGATTTCCAAGACTTTTCCAATAGGGTTCGCATCTTTTGGTACAGAAGTTATTTCTGCTTTTACAATATCGCTGTGAAATGCTCTATTTAATGCATCTTTAGGTACCTCAATAGAAATTCCCAAATCTTTGACTTTTACATATCCGACAGCTTTTGTGGAGATATTTATAGGGCCTTCAAATATTGCCCCTACTTTTAATTCGATCATATTCAGACACTCTATCACACTTGTTTGACTGCACCAATTTTCTCTGCTACTATAGAGCCCTATATGTTAAAGATTAGATTGCAAAGAATAGGACGCAAAAATGAACCAGCATTCAGACTTGTTTTGACTGAAAGTAAAAACTCTACAAAAAGTGGTAAGTTTTTGGAAATACTCGGAACTTTCAATATCAAAAGTGAGGGATTTGTTTTTGAAAAAGAGCGTGTAATGCACTGGATCAAAAATGGCGCTCAAATCACTGATACTGTTCACAATATGCTAGTAAAGGCAAAAGTTCTAGAAGGCAAAAAGAAAAATGTACTTTCAAAGAAATCTCCAACAGTAAAAAGAAAAGAACTTAAGAAAAAGGCGTAAATACCAAACTTGTTGTATAATATATAGCAAGTACCAAAAGTACAGATTATCAGTAATCAGATTTTTATATGTCAGACAAAGAATTTCTTGAAATGTTAATAAAGGCACTAGTAGATAACCCAAATTCAGTAGCGATAGACCGTACAGTAGATGAAATGGGAGTACTCCTTACTCTCACAGTAGATAGGGGAGATATGGGCAAAATTATCGGAAGACAAGGCAACACTGCCAAAGCCATTCGCACACTTCTCCGTGTAGTAGGAATGAAGCACAACGCACGAGTCAATTTGAAAATCAACGAACCAGAAGGTTCTGCTGAATATGCTCCAGCCGCAGCAAATCCAGACGAAGCCCTAGCTGATCTCAGAGAGATGCAGTAAGTCAGAGGGCAGAGGATAGAGTATAGGAAAAAGTCAAAATACGCACTTTGGCGGGGTTTTGACTTTTTTAAGTTATATAGTAAGGTAAGAAAAACCTTAAAAATTATGAAAAATCTATTTACTGCCAAAGACTCAGATGAGGCTGCACTGCTTATAGAAAAATATGGATTTTGTTCCGTAAAATCAAAGAATCAACAAAAATTGATTTCAAACATCCAGTTTGTAATTGATGATTTTAAGAAACTGGTCAACTCACCATTAGAATTTCGTTCTAAATGGCAAATAGATGTTGATAATGATGGAGATCCAGATGATGGATTGATTGAGAGAAATGGAGGAGAGCATGATCATAAGTTTTTCTTTCACTACAAAGACCCCAAAAGGATTATCCCATTTATGAAATATAGATTGTCTGATTTTGCCAAATGGGAAATGTTCTTTCGGAGATTAGAAGCTTTGCACACATCTCTCATGAGTAGTATGCATGATTTTGTAGTGTCCTTCGATCAAAATCATTTGAAATACAAAATAATTGACCGAATTAGAAAACAGTCAAAAGAAACTCGTGGAGTTCTGAGATTGCTTTATTACAAACCAGGACTTGAAGAGCTTGCAAGAGATCACTATGATCAAAGTCTATTTACATTTCATGTAGCCGATAGTCATCCAGGACTTGTAATAAATAAAAACTATCAAGATGTTTATGAACCAAAGGATGGTAATTTGTTACTTTTTCCTGGTATCAAGGCAAAGATTGTTTCAAATGGTCGTATCAAAAATGTTCTTCATGGAGTTGTGAACAATGATCTACCACCAAATAAAAGCAGGTGGTCAATCGTATTTTTCTATCATTGCGATGTTGGCATGACCAGCAAAGGTATTTCTAATATTGCAAAAGCAGAAGCAAAAAAGTTCTCAGTACATTAAATAAACCCTTATACAGATTTCTGTGTAAGGGTTTTTACTTTACAACTTATCTCTTATAACCTATAACTAATTAGATGCGATTTCACTTTCTTACAATTTTCCCTGAAATGATTCATTCATATATAAATGAATCTATTTTGAAAAAGGCGACTGAAAAGAAGCTACTATCTTTCAGTGTTTTGAATATTCGTGACTATTCCAAAGATAAACATAGGAAAGTTGACGACAGGCCATATGGCGGAGGACCTGGAATGGTGATGACGGTACAGCCAATAATAGAAGCTGTTAGAGGATTGAGAATAGAGAATAGAAAGAATAGAAAAATAAAGTATATATTACCATCTCCAAGAGGAAAAATGTTTACAAACATTGTTGCAAAGAAATTCACAAAGAGTTATTCAGACATAGTTTTCATTTGTGGTAGATATGAGGGAATAGATGGCAGGGTAAACAAGATTTTGAAAGCTGAAGAGTACTCAGTAGGAGATTACACAGTCACAGGTGGAGAATTGCCAGCACTCACAATGACAGATGCTATTGCTAGACAGATCCCTGATGTACTTGGAAAGGCAGAATCAGTAGAAGAAAACCGTATCACCAATGGCGTCTCATTTACTCGTCCAGAAATATTTGTCCACAAAGGCAAGAAGTACAAGGTACCAAAAGTGCTAGTAGAAGGAAATCATAAGAAAATAGAAGAGTGGAGAGGGAAATAGCTGAAAAATAAAAAGCCTTTTTCGAAGAACATGTTGACATTTTGGTATAGAGGTGTAAGGTTTGAAAAAATGTAACATTATGCCAGAAAAACCAAAAACCGTAGAAAGTTTGTTTGATGATCTTCTAGGTAAGATCAAAAAAAGCAAAGATGTTGTTGGAAATATTGAAGAGTTGAAAGAAAATGTAATTGAGTTATTTAAAGAACAAGCATTCACCCCTTCCCCTGACAACAAGATCATAGTAGAAATTGCTTGGGCTATTAATCAAATCCTCATTAAATCCGGAGATCTAGAACTTAGTGAAAAGTTTGAAAGCCTTCACAAGAAACTCACTGAATCTCACTGGAAAGATAGAACAGATCTTATAATATAAATCTTTTCATTTTCAAACCGCCATTCGGCGGTTTTTTTATTTTTTCTGGCAGTGAGCCTTGATATTACCAATTTCTATTGCTGGGTTGACAGAATATAGAATGTAATATACACTGTTTTTCTTATACAGATCCGGAAGAGTTGTGGAAGAATACTGCAGATTTGATTATTAGAACTATTAATAAGCCCATCTTTTTTTTGATGTGGCATTTTTGCTTTATAAAATAAAAAATAAATAATGAATAAAACAAAAACCAAATTGTACGAAACTGTCGGAACTCGACCAAAGAAATATTTTTCAAAATACAAAAAGCCACTCGTCGAATTTCCAAATCTTATTCAGCACCAAATAGACTCTTTCAATTGGCTAATTGAAAATGGTATCAAAGCAGTTTTCAAAGAATTCACTCCAATAAATGATTACTCAGGCAAGAAGTTTCAACTCGATCTTGTTTCTTTTCATTTGGTAGCGCCGACATATGACGAACATTATGCAAAGGAAAACAAGCTTTCTCTTGAAACACAACTCAAGGCTCGCATCAAACTCACCAACAAACAAAATGGTGTAGAAAAAGAGCAAGAAATTTTCCTCACAGATATTCCAGTAATGACTCCACACGGCACTTTCATCATCAATGGTGTAGAGCGATCAATCATTCCACAGCTATCTCGTTCGTCAGGAGTATTTTTCACAGACCTAGAAGTAAAAGGCAAGCAATTTTTCGGAGCAAAAATCATCCCAAACAGAGGTGTATGGATAGAAATAGAGTCAGATCCAGATGGATGTATATATGTACGTATCGACAAAAAGAGAAAGTTTTCAATAGTGACACTTCTTCGCGCACTCGGTCTCTCTGATGACTCTGCTATCAAGAAACATTTTAGAAGTGACAGCGCTCGCAAGTTCATTGATCACGCTATGGAAAAAGATTTGGTCAAAAATCAAAGCGACGCTTATGTAGAAATATACAGAAAGCTTCGTGATGGAGACTTGGCAAATGCTGACAATGCACGTGAGTTCGTTAGTAATCTATTTAGTGAAGAGCGTTATGACCTTTCTCCGGTAGGAAGATTTAGATTCAACAAGCGTTTTGAGCTTGATATGGGTGACAAAGAAATGTCTCGCAAAACTTTGTCCGCTGAAGATTTGATAGTAATCATCGGAAATATAATCAAACTCAACATGACAGCAGGCGCGACACCAGATGATATAGACAATCTTTCTTCAAGACGTGTGAGATTCGTTGGTGAAATGCTTCAATCAAAGATTCACATGGGCTTCACTCAGATCAAGAGAAATGTGCAAGATCGTATGTCTACAATAGACGCTTCAAATGCGCTTCCTATCCAAGTCGTGAATCAGAGACCGCTTCAAGCTCGTATCAAAGAATTCTTCACTACAAACCAGCTCTCACAATTCATGCAACAAGAAAACGTACTCTCAGAACTTGAAGAGTTGCGTACTTTGTCAGCACTTGGTCCCGGCGGACTCACTCGTGAGAGAGCGACACTTGAAGTGCGCGATGTGCACACTTCTCACTACGGTCGCGTCTGTCCTATTCACACACCAGAAGGTCCAAACATTGGTCTCATACTTCGTCTAGCTGTTTACGCTCGTATCAATGATTTCGGAATTATTGAGACTCCCTATGTAAAGGTAAAGAGCGGAAAGGTGACAAAAGAAATAGTTTATCTAAATGCTGCTGAAGAAGAAAAGTTTGTGATTGCAAATGCAAGTGTAGCACTAGGAGAAGACGGCACACTTCCTGCTCATCTTCAAGCTCGTGTTAGAACAAGCCCTGGAATAGTTTCTCGTGGTGAAGTTGACTACATTGACGTAGCTCCAAACCAAGCTTTTTCTATTGCCACTTCAATGATTCCATTCCTAGAACACAATGATGCAAACAGAGCATTGATGGGAAGTAATATGCAAAAGCAAGCAGTGCCTTGTATAACACCAGAAGCTCCACTCGTAGCAACAGGTATGGAAGAGCTCGCTTCTCCATATTCAGGACGTCTAGTACTAGCTGTTGAAGCTGGTGTTGTATCGACATTCGATTCTACAAAAGTAGTAATAAAGAGTGACAAGACTGGCAAAGATCATACTTACAATCTTGTTTCTTTTCAGAGAACAAACAACTTCAACGCATTTCACCAGAGACCAGTAGTATCAGTAGGGCAAAAGGTAAAGAATGGGGATCTTCTCGCAGATACTTCTTCTACTGACAATGGTCAAATAGCATTGGGTCAAAATATGCGCGTAGCATTCATGTCATGGAATGGAGCAAACTTTGAAGACGCTATTATTCTTTCAGAAAGATTGGTAAAAAAGAGTAAGTTTACTTCTATATATATTACTGAATTCACTTGTGTTGTGCGTGATACCAAGCTCGGTCCCGAAATCACAACTCGTGATATTCCAAACGTAGGAGAAACAAGATTAAAAGATCTAGATGAAGAAGGAATCATTAGAGTAGGAGCAGAAGTAAGAGAAGGAGATATCTTGGTTGGTAAAATTACACCAAAAGGTGAAACAGAGCTTACTCCAGAAGAGAGACTTCTCCGCTCAATATTTGCTGAAAAGAGTCGTGATGTAAAGGATACATCTTTGAAAATGGATCATGGTAAAAAGGGTCGCATAATCAGAGTCAAAGTTTTCTCAAGAGATCAAGGTCATTCATTAGAAAGTGGTGTTATAAAGAAAATAGTTATTGAAGTAGCACAGCTTCGAAATATTCTTGTGGGTGACAAGCTTGCAGGACGACACGGAAACAAGGGTGTGATATCTGTCGTTCTTCCAGAAGAAGATATGCCATATACTGCAGATGGAGAGCCAGTAGATGTAGTACTCACACCACTTGGTGTGCCATCTCGTGCAAACCTTGGACAAATTCTCGAACTTCACCTCGGTATGGCAGCAAATACTCTCGGATACCAAGCCATCGTTCCTCCATTTTCTGGAGCAACTGATAGTGAAATAAAAGAAGAGCTTGTAAAAGCAGGTCTTCCTGAAACAGGATGTGTGCCACTTTACGATGGACGCACAGGTGAAAAATTTGAAAAAGATATTGCCGTTGGGTATATGTACATCTTGAAACTGCACCACATGGTGGAAGACAAAATACACATGCGTTCTATCGGTCCCTACTCTCTCATTACTCAGCAACCTCTCGGTGGTAAAGCACAAGGTGGAGGTCAGCGTTTTGGAGAAATGGAGGTCTGGGCACTCGAAGGGTACGGAGCTTCACACATTTTGCGAGAAATGCTCACAATCAAGTCTGATGATATCAGAGGTCGTGCAGCTACATTTGATTCGATTATCAAAGGTGAGCCAATAAGAGAACCAAATATCCCAGCGTCATTCTTGGTGATGTTGAATTATCTCAGAGGTCTAGCGCTTGATGTAGATCTCTCTAGTACTAGCGGAAGAAAAGTCGATATTAAAAGCGAGGTCGTAGAGGAAAAAGCGTAATAAAATTGAGTTAATAATATGAAAACATTAGATACAACAAATTTTGACCAAATAGTACTCAAGCTCGCTTCTCCAGAAAAGATTCGTGAATGGAGTTATGGAGAAATAACAAAGCCAGAAACTATCAACTACCGTACAGGTAGAAGTGAACGTGGTGGACTTTTCGACGAAAGAATTTTCGGACCAGAAAAGGATTATGAATGTTACTGCGGAAAGTATAAACGTATTCGTTACGCAGGTATCATCTGTGAGAAATGTGGAGTAGAAATCACACAATCAATTGTCCGTCGTGAAAGAATGGGGCACATTGAACTCGCTTCTCCTGTGGCTCATATTTGGTTCCTACGAGGAGTACCATCTAGAATGAGTATTCTTCTAGGTGTCTCTCTTACCGACCTTGAAAAGGTAGTATACTTCGCTGGATATATCATCACTACAGTACACGAAGATGAGAAAATTCGTATCATTGCAGATCTAGAAGCAGAATTCAAAAACAAAGTGAAGAATGCTGCTGACGAAGAAACAAAAGACAAACTTCGTACACTTCTCACAAATACAAAAAAAGAAATTGGCGAAATTAGAGTTGGAAAAGTTTTGAATGAACTTTCATACCATCATTACAGTTTGAAATATGGCTCAGCGTTTGAAGCAAATATAGGAGCAGAAGCTATCTTTCAACTCTTTAAAGATATGGATTTGGAAAAGGTCAAAACCAATACTTTGAAATCACTTGAAAAAGCAGGTATTGCAGAAAAGGAAAAGCTTCAAAAGCGTCTCGCTCTTGTACGCTCAATGATTTATGCAGAGATTCGTCCTGAATGGATGTTCCTATCTGTTATTCCAGTAATTCCACCAGCAATCCGTCCAATGGTTGCTCTAGAAGGAGGTCGTCATGCAACATCTGATGTGAATGATTTATACAGACGTGTCATCAATAGAAACAATCGTTTGAAGAAGTTGAAAGAAATAGGTGCACCAGAAGTGATCCTAAGAAATGAAAAGCGTATTCTTCAAGAAGCAGTCGATGCATTGATAGACAACTCTATCGCTGGCAAGGATTCTCCTGCAATGAGTCAAGCTCAAAGAAGAGCATTGAAATCTCTATCAGACAATTTGAAATCAAAACAAGGACTATTCAGACAAAATCTTCTTGGTAAAAGAGTGGACTACTCAGCGCGTAGTGTGATTGTCGTTGGTCCAAGTTTGAGACTAAACCAATGTGGACTTCCAAAAAGAATGGCATTGGAACTTTTCCGACCTTTCGTTATTTCAAAAATAATTTCTAGAGAACTCGCTTATAATATTCGTGGAGCAAACAAACTCATAGAAGAAGGAATACCTGAAGTGTGGGCAATACTAGAAGAAGTGATCAAGGGCAAATACGTACTTCTAAACCGTGCTCCTACCTTGCACAGACTTGGTATTCAAGGATTCATGCCGGTACTTATCGAAGGTAATGCTATTCAAGTGCACCCACTCGTCTGTCCTGCATTCAATGCGGACTTCGACGGAGACCAAATGGGAGTTTATCTTCCACTTTCAGAAACTTCTCAAAAAGAAGCTGCAAACCTATTGTCTGCTGACAAGAATCTATTGAAACCACAAAACGGTGATCCTATAGTATTATCAAAAATGCTAGACATCGTACTCGGATGTTACTGGATGACTTCTATTGTAGAAAAAGAAAAAGGTGAAGGGATGTATTTCTCAAGTCCAAACGAAGCTATTATGACGAGCGATCTTGGTGCTGTTTCTTTCAGAGCAAAAATACATGTACTAGGAACACAAAGTGAAAAGTACAAGGTCTTTGAAGGTAAGCCTTTTGAAACAACTATCGGAAGACTTCTATTCAATTCAATATTCCCATCAGACTTCGTATATATGAATGAAGAAATGACTTCAAAGAAAATCCCTACAATAGTGGACTCTCTCATCGCTAAGTATGGTATGGATTCTGTTGCTCCAATACTAGACCGAATCAAATCATTCGGATACAAATACGCTACTATCTCAGGTACTACTTGGGGTATAGACAACGTGATTGTTCCAAAAGAGAAAAAGGAAATCGTTGATAAGTATAAAAAGTTGGAACACGAAGTCAAGACACAATTCGAAGATGGTCTTCTTTCTGAAAATGAAAGATATCAGAAGGTTATTGAAATCTGGAACACTGCAAAAGGTGAAATAGAAAAAATCATGCCGAATACAATAGAGAAGCATGGTTCTACATATGACCTTGTGGTTTCTGGTGCCAGAGGATCTATTTCTCAAGTTGTGCAAATGGCTGGTATGAAAGGTTTGATTCAAAATACTACTGGACGAACTATTGATTTCCCAATTATTCCATCTTACAAGGAAGGTCTTTCTCCTATTGAATACTTCATTACTACACACGGTTCGCGTAAGGGTCTAGCCGACACAGCTCTCAACACTGCACGCGCTGGATACCTCACACGCCGACTAGTAGACGTAGCACAAGATGTAATTATCACAGAAGAAGATTGCGGAACAAAAACATTCAAAACAGTTTCAAAAGAAATTATTTCTGGATTTGAAATTCCTCTATCGAAAAATATTCGAGGTAGAGTATTGGCAAAAGAAGTTACTGACTCAAATGGAGCTGTATTGTTCAAGAAAGGTCACATGGTTACAAGAGATGATTCTGTTGTAATAGAGAAAGCGGGAGTAACAGAAGTTGCAATCAGAACACCAATGTCATGTAAAACTGTCTATGGTATATGTCGTACATGTTACGGATTAGATTTGGGACGAAACAAAATGGTAGAAAAAGGTGAATCAGTGGGAATAGTTGCTGCTCAAGCAATCGGTGAACCAGGAACTCAGCTCACTCTTCGAACATTCCACGCTGGAGGTGTAGCTGGAGTCGACATCACTGCGGGTCTTCCTCGAGTTGAAGAAATATTTGAATGTCGTCAAATCAAAAATCCAGCAGTTGTTGCAAAATACTCTGGTACAGTGATAGATATCAAAGATAATAATGGTGAAAAAGTTCTCACTGTACTTTCTGAAAAAGAAGAAGCAAAAGAATCTGTTGAATATATCATCAATCCAAAGCGTGTTGTGATTGTGAAAAAAGGTCAAGACGTTATAAAGGGAGAAATTCTTACAGACGGATCTGCAAATATTGATGAAGTGTATGACTACGGAGGAAGAGAAATGGCGGAAGATTATATTATTCGAGAAATCAGTAAGGTTTATGAATTGCAAGGAGCATCTATTGCGCGTAAACATCTTGAAATCATAATCAGACAAATGTTCTCACGAAGAAAGATCAAGGAAGCAGGGGACACACCATTTTCTCCAGGAGAAGTAGTAGAAATGACAGAACTTCTAGATGAAAATGCGAAAATGAAATCAGAAGGGCTAAGAGAAGCGAAAGGTGAACTAATGATTCTCGGTATTACTCAAACAGCATTGAATGCCAAGAGTTGGATTTCCGCGGCATCATTCCAAAACACAAATCGTGTCCTTATCTCTAATGCTGTAAAAGGTGGAATAGACAAACTCAGAGGATTGAAAGAAAATGTCACAGTAGGACGACTTATTCCAGCGGGTACAGGATTCAGAGAAAATAGTCTCGCGTTAAAATCAAATAATTCTAAAGAGGAGTAGAATACAGGCATGATAGAGGTAGCCGAAATCATCAAGAGTCGTTTGCCAATCACTGATGTCTTATCCACATATATTACACTCACTCCAGCTGGTAGTCAGTTTAAGGCAAAGTGTCCATTTCATAATGAAAGGACTGCATCATTCTCTGTTTCTCCAGAGAGGGGGCTTTACTATTGTTTCGGTTGTGGAGCGAAGGGGGATATCTTTACTTTTGTACAGCAATTTGAAGGAGTAGATTTCAAAGGATCTCTGAAGGTACTTGCTGATAGGGCTGGAGTAGAACTTACAAAATATTCTGTAAAGAAAGAAAGTAATGATCCACTTTATGAAGTTTTGGAGCGCGCCACAATACTGTACCAAAGTGAACTACAAAAAAATATTGAAGTATTGAAATATCTGCAAGATAGAGGAATAAATAAACAAAGCATCAAAGATTTCCGCATCGGTTATACACCAAATGAATGGAGGTATATGGCAGGCAATGCAAAGAGTGACGCAGAATCTGTATTGATGGATCGTGTGGGACTGGTGAAGAAAACAGATAAGGGGTATTACGATCGTTTTCGTGGCCGTATAATGTTTCCGCTCGCCGACTCAAGTGGAAGAGTAGTAGGATTTTCTGGAAGAATATTTGATGAACCAAAAAATTCGCCAGATGGTGGAGGAGTCAAACCACCAAAGTATCTTAACTCTCCAGAAACAGAAGTCTTCCAAAAGTCAAAAATTCTATACGGTTTTGACAAGGCAAAGAATCATATTAGAAATCATAGTTTTTCTATTTTAGTAGAAGGACAAATTGATGTAGTACTTTCTCATCAATCAGGCTTTAGAAATACCGTAGCGTCTTCAGGCACAGCAGTATCAGAAATGTCTATTGCAGACTCCAATTCAAACCTCTCTACTCTTTCTAGACTCTCACCAAATGTACTACTTGCTTTTGATGGAGACGAAGCGGGACAGAAGGCACTCGACAGGGCGGCAATTGTGGCACTCGCTCTGAATATGAATCCAAAAGTTGTACCTCTTCCAAAAGGAATAGATCCGGCAGACTTCCTTCACGATCATTCTTCGGAAGAATGGAAAGAGATACTCAAGCAGAGTAAACATTTCATTATTCACCAGCTCTCTTTAATAGATAAAAATAATAATTCTGCTCACACCGCAGTTTCGATCTTGAAGAAAAGAATCTTCCCATTTCTTGTAAAGATACAATCTCCAATTGAGACCAATCTATATATAGAAGCTATAGCAAAAGAATTTGGCATACCAAGGGATGATTGCGCTAGAGAATTGCAAATGTTTGTAAGTACAATGCCAAAAGAAGGACATACAATACAAGCAGAAGAAAAAATCGACCAGCAGGATACCGCCCCAACATTAGAAGAGAGACTTATTGCTTTCAAAATGAAATATCCAGAAGAGACAAAAGATTATCAAGAAATATTAGATTCTATTTATTTCAAGAATGAAAAATTTATCCCAAAAGATATTTCGAAAGATCGTCTCCAAATAGTGACTTCAACAATAGAAAGAGATTATGGCAATCTTGAAAAAGAAAATCTGAAATTGGTTTTCAAAGAATTATCAGACAAATTGAGAGAACAATTCTTTGAAAGTTTACGAAACAAATATACTCGGGAACTTCTTGAAGCAGAAAAAGAGAGTCCGTCAGCTGATGGAGAAGAAAAGGTAAAAACTATAATGCAGTCTTTACACGAAATAAATAGTCAGAAACATAAAAAGTCTGAAACATAGAATCCATTGACTTTTCAACAAAATTTAGCAATTATTGTCTAACTCTCATTTTTATATAAACATGCCAAAAAAACAAACATTCAAAAAAACATCAAAAAAGTCATCTGCCAGCTCACGGACAAAAAAGGTGGTGAAAAAGCCAGCAAAGAAGTCAAAACCAATTGCTAAAAAGAAGAAAGCAAAATTTATAAAACTAAAAAAGGCCGTTGTCAAAAAGGTTATTTTAAAGAAGAAGCCAAAACCTCTGACTATCAACAACAAAGGAAAGTCTTCCAGAAAAGAAGCCAATAATGAAAAAAGACTTAAAGACTTAGACGACAAAGCTAATGAATTGATAACCAAAGGTAAGAAAAGAGGATTCATCACGTATGATGAGATTTTGAAAATGTTTCCAGATATTGAAAATAATATCTTTTTCTTAGATGAACTATATGAGAAACTCGGTACTGCAGGTATAGATGTTCTCGAAGGTGGAAATCTATTGAATGTAGATAGTAATGAAGATCTATCAAAATATACAAAAGACGCACATACATTTAGCTCTGTACAAATGTATTTGAAAGACATTGGCCAATATCCACTAATTCCAGCATCAATGGAAAAAGAACTCGCAAAGAGAATATTGAAAGGAGATCTCGAAGCCAAGAATCTACTCGCTCGTGCCAACCTTCGTCTCGTAGTCTCTATTGCCAAGAAGTATGCCAATCGTGCAGCCGATCTCACGCTTCTAGATTTGATTCAAGAGGGAAACATAGGACTATTTAAAGCGGTAGAGAAATTCGACCATACAAAAGGCTTCAAGTTTTCAACCTATGCTACTTGGTGGATTCGTCAATCAATCACTCGAGCGCTCGCTGACCAATCTCGTACTATTCGTATTCCTGTGCACATGGTGGAAACAATTTCAAAATACAAGCAAGTTGTGCGTCGTCTCGGGCAAGACTTGGGCCGCGATCCAATGCCAGAAGAGATTGCTACAGAAATGGGAATAGAAGTAGAAAAGGTACATGTCATAGAACAAATCAACCAAGAGACCAGATCACTCGAGCAACCAATAGGAGATGATGAAGACAAGAGTACATTTGGAGAATTCATTCCTGATGACAAGATACTTCGCCCAGACCAAGAAGCCTCTCGTAGAATGCTCCAGGATGCTTTCAGAGAAGTATTGGAAGAACTATCTCCAAAAGAGAAGAGAATTCTAGAACTAAGGTATGGCTTGATAGATGGTGTACAGCACACACTTGAAGAAGTGGGCAAGGAATTTGGCGTCACTCGTGAACGTATTAGACAAATCGAAGCCAAAGTCCATGAAAAACTCCGCCAAAACGATCGCATCCAAAGACTCAGAAACTATTTCGACTAAAAGATAGAAACTAAAAAAGCCGTTCATATAGAACGGCTTTTTTATAACATAATTATTTTATAGCCAGTGCGTCGAGGATTTTGCGAACTTCTTCTATAGGGTATGCTCCAGGGATTGTATCAGTCTTTTTTGTTTTGAGATTCAATACTACTGAGAATGGCGTACCTTGTGCTCCCACACCTTGAGCCTGTTCTGCGTGAGCATCTACAATTTTCGCAGTCTTAGGATTCGCTACGCAATCTCGGAATGCTTTTTCATTTACTCCCAATTTTGTCGCCATACTTACCAGCTCTACATTGATAGATTCACCTTTTTGGAAAGTCTTGATCATTGCCTCATCTAGATATTTATTGAAAGCATCATTTCCACCAAGTTGTGCCACACATTCAAGTGCCAATGCTTCGTTGTAAGCATTTGGGTGAATACTAAGAGGGAAGTGTCTATATACCCAGACTAGCTTGCCTTGATACTCATCCATGAGTTGCAAAAGTGTTGGGTGAAATTTCTGACAGAACGAACAATCACTATCTGAGTACTCTACTATTACTACTTCTGCTTTTGATAAATCGCCTCGTACATGATCAGTACTTTCTATTTTCAAAGCAGCAGTCAGACTTACTGTTTTTGGTGCTACAACATTGTTATTTTTTTGTGTAGTTCCTTTTTGTCCAAAGACTGCAAAGATTGCTATAGATATGATTACAGCTCCAACAATGATTGCAGTCGGAGTATTCATAGATGATTTTTTTTCGACTGGTTTTTGTTCAACTTCTTGCATTTTTTGTGGTTCCATCCCGTTAGAAATAGGAAATCTTTAGATTTCCGCTAATTAATTTTTGATAATCAACTTCGACATTGTTTAATAAAATACCACGTTAATTGAAATGATGACACACATGATTTCTAACGGGATCCATCCGGATATTATATATTAAATACAAATTGTTGTGTACTATTGAAAAAAAGCTTCAAAAATGGTATTATTGCAAAGCAATGAATATCGTAGAAATAGTAACCTATGTGGTTATTTTTTTTGGTCTCTATGTTGAAATTTTCTTGTTTATCACATTTTTGGAGCATAAAAAGGATTTGAAAAAGAGATCAAATACAATCTCAACACCAAAAGCTTACCCAACAGTAGCGGTCATCATACCTTGCTGGAATGAGGAGGCGACTATACACAGCACAATAGAAAGTGTACTTGCGCTCGATTATCCAAAAGACAAACTACAGATTATAGCGGTAGACGACGGTAGTACTGATGGCACATGGAATGAAATGAAAATGTATCAAGATAATCCTCATGTTAAAATTTTTCAAAAAGAAAATGGTGGCAAACACACAGCAGTAAATTTTGGTATAGAAAATACAGATACAGAATTTATTACCTGTTTAGATGCAGATTCTTTTGTACATCAAGATGCCCTGAAAAATATTGTGGCAATGTTTGAAGAAGACAAGAATATTATGGCAATCGCTCCGTCTATTGTGATATTTAAACCGCAGACATTTTTCCAGCAAATACAAAAATTTGATTACATTATGGGAGCATATGTGAAAAAAATGCTTTCATATCTAGGTGCTATACATGTGACACCTGGTCCATTTTCTGTCTTTAGAAGAGAAGTCTTCCAAAAAATAGGCAATTTCCGTAAAGCTCACAATACAGAAGATATGGAAATAGCATTTCGTATGCAAGAAAATAAAATGAAAATAGCCAATTGCCATACTGCTAGAGTTTACACTGTGGCTCCCGATAGTCTAAAAAAGCTATATAAACAAAGGGTTAGATGGATATATGGATTCATCCAAAACATTCTCGACTATAGAAGACTTATATTTAAGAAAACTTATGGCAATTTCTCATTCTTCACGATTCCAGCTGGTATCGTATCTATATCTGCCACTGTTTATATATTTTTTTCAGTCGCATACAACCTTTTGGTTTGGATAATAAAAGAAACTACAAATCTTGTTTATTCAGGTTTCACTGGATTTAGTATTATTTTCAAACCAGAATGGTTCTATATAAATATCAATATGGTCTTTTTTGCCATTTTGATCCTTTACTCGATAATTATATTTGGGATAATAATGGGAAGCAGAATGGTGAAAGAAAAGCTCAGTCTCTACGTCATTGCTTACATGCTTACTTATAGTATTATTGCTCCATTTTGGCTTATGAAGTCAATTTGGAATTCTGTTATTTCTAGAAAACCTTCATGGAGATAATTATGAGAATATTAATCAACAAAAATTGGAAGAAATATGTTTTTGTCTTTTTTGCGACATGTGCAGTTTTTACTACGGGATGGTATTTGAGTGCTTTTATAAATAACAAAAAGATTAACGATCTTCAAGATTTACAAAATAAAATAGCTACAGACATACTATCTTCTGAAACCCAATTCTATTTATTACAAGAGCTATCTTGTGCTGACGTAGAAAGATCACCATTTTCTGAAGAGTTGTCAATAATTGCAGAAAAGATTTCTTTTGTCGAAGAAAATTTACGAAATATGGATGAAATAATTTCTCTGAAAAAACAATATTCGATTTTGGAAGTAAAAGACTTTTTGCTGAACAAGAGAATAGCAGAGAAGTGTAATAAAAAATTTGAAAGTATTTTGTATTTTTATACAACAGCTGAAAATTGTCCAAGTTGTATAAGACAGGCTAGTACACTAGACGCTTTGAGATTTGTAGACAAAAATGTTTATATTTATGCTTTTGATTACAATCTAGATTTATCAATAATAAATGCTTTGAAAACAACCTACAAAATAAAAGAAGATCTACCAGCACTTGTTATCAACGGTACTACATTTAATGGTTATCAAGATTTGGAAAAAATAAAGAAAGAACTTCTCTGATTTCAATTGCTAATTGAATATACTTATGAGGTAGCCATCTATCTCTCGCTGATCTAGATCGTACAAATTTTTCTTCTCACTATATAGCTTTGTAGCGAGGTCTCTACCTACAAAACGCCAATGCCATGGTTCATAGACATAATATTTGTTACCTTTTGGATACGATAATACGAAGCCGTGAATGTGAACATTTTCTATTAACCATTTAAATTCTGGTGTACTTTCAAACTTTATGGATAAATCACCAGTCTTACTCGTTGTGAAATCAAATGCTGTCCCTAGTTGGTGTTCCGAATATCCTTGATCAGCAGAGAAGCTATTGGCCTTGGTTGAACCATAGATCACTGTATAGGTAGTCTTCAGTTTGGTTTGAGTTTCAAACGAACGATATCCAGATGATATAAGCAGATTCAAACCCTTTGAATTGGCTGAGTCAAGCATATTGCGAAGATGTGCGTACATACTATCATGAGCTTGAATAATCTTCTTTTTATCAAAGAGATATTTTGGATCAATGGTTGAGAGTTTTGACGGTTTGTAGTTTTCATTCAAGAAATACACTTTTGAATATTTTTGTAAAAGTTGTGGATCTAAGGATTTCAGTTTTTCATAAAAGTTCACAGTACCACCGAGTTCTACTATTTTATTCTGTAATAACAATACGTCTTTTTGTATATAGGACAAGGCTTCTTCTAGATTACCTTTTTCAATATTAAGGCGATCTATTTTTTTTGAGAAAAAAGAATCTTGGTAATCATACTGTGACAGCACTTCTTTCAGAGCCACGGATTTTTCATAATATTGAAAACCAAAATAAGTAATACATGATAGAAATATTAAGGTTATAGATATATAGACAACACCGCTTTTCATAGCATGATTTTAGCATATATTGTAAGCTTTTTAAGCTTACAAAGATCATATTTCCATCGTTTGTAATTTAGCAAAATATCTATGTTATAATCAAACCCAAGTTAATAGGCATTATAATTAATTACTTTATATGAATTTTATTTCGAAAAACAAGTACAAGTACACATTAGCATCTATATTTTTTGCACTACTATTTTTTTTGCAGCCATCTCCTGCAGACGCCGCTACCTACAATATTGACTCTAGTATTAGTACTGTTTATGGTACTAGTTTTGGAGGGATTAAGGGGGGTGATATTTTGTGTCTTGCGCCAGGAACTCGTGGCAGGATAACCTTTAGTGGAATTATGGGGGATGCAACCAATCCTATAATTATTAAAAACTGTGGCGGACAAACTACATTCAATGGTGCTGGAGTCACCAACCACACAGTTACTTTTAGTGGGGGCAGTAGATACTTCAGATTTACCGGTACAGGTGATTCAAATTATAAATATGGTATTAAAATACTTAATTCTGGTGTAGGTACAACAGCTGGTGCCTCAGCTATTGTTGCGACAGGAAGAAGCTCTGATATGGAATTTGATAACCTAGAAATAAACGGACCTACATTCGCTGGTCTTTTATTGAAAACAGATCCGGGTACCGCAGAGTGTGTCTCAACATCAAGCTATTTTAATTTCATCCAATACAATACTCTAGTTCATGACAACCTAATTTCCAACAGTGAAGGTGAAGGAGTTTATGCCGGTAGTTCATTCTACGCATCAGGCCACTCTGTTACTTGTAACGGAGTTGTTACAAAAATAAAACCTCACGAACTTAGAGGTGTAAAAATGTACAACAACATTATTAATGATGCAGGTTGGGATGGTATACAAGTAGGTGCTGCTACTGAAAATGTAGATATATATAACAACAAAATTACAAATGCCGGTAGATTAATGGTTTCTGCTCAAAATTCCTCCATACAAATTAATCCAGGTACAGTTGGTACTGTTCGTAATAACTATGTAGACGGTGGGGGATATGGCTTATTTATGTCTGGATGGGGTGACAACACTGTATACAATAATACATTCCTAAACAGTAGAACTGACGGAATAATGACAACAAACAATATAATACGAGCTGGATACGGCTATTCTTTCGATAATAACTTAATAATCAACCCAGGAAGAAACGGTATATATTTTCTACACACAAATACTACAGATAGTACAATAAGAAATAATATAATAGTAAGTACTGGTACAGGTAAGTTTATTGTTGCTGATCCAACAAAGCAAATTAATTTTTCAATGAGCAACAATCTAAACTATACTTCAACTACAAGTGTTGGATTTGTTGACCCTGTAAACAAAAACTTCCGCTTAAGTTCAAATTCTCCAGCAAAAGATGGAGGAGTATCTACTATAAATAAAGGTGTAGATAAAGATGCTGATAATATAGTAAGACCACAAGGTCTATCTTACGATGTCGGACCATTTGAATTTACAAGCTCTACAGTTCCAGTAGCTGACTCTTCCGCTCCCTCTGCACCATCTTCTTTGGTCGCTACAACATTCTCATCTTCTCAAATAAATCTAAACTGGGTTGCTTCATCAGACAATGTTGGAGTCACTGGATATAGGATA
>Ga0163144_10003505_pt1 | contig 35724 bp, 29 predicted proteins | sample OliLak19BULKMAT1_FD_123175 | JGI IMG/M metagenome (GOLD analysis project Ga0163144, IMG submission 123175) | Freshwater microbial mat bacterial communities from Lake Vanda, McMurdo Dry Valleys, Antarctica - Oligotrophic Lake LV.19.BULKMAT1 | ecosystem: Environmental > Aquatic > Freshwater >...
TCCGAGCCATCGCGCGTCTCCTTGCCGCACGCGACGCAACCTGACGAACTGCTTCGTCCACACGGTTCCACCGCAGGACCGTAGTTATCGCAGATTACCCAGCATGGCGCAATCGCCCTGGACTCCAGTGAACACCGGACCATTCAGTTTGAAAGCGCGCCCTGATCGCGTCGGGTCAATCGCAAAGGCGCGCGAAGTTCGCTTCGCTTCCGTGATGAGCCTGTTTAGCTCATTGATCGTATGGCGATAGTCAATGAACCCGGAACCCGCGTTTGCTTCAAGATGAATGTCCGCTTCCGGCCATCCCAGCACGGTTACAAACATCGGGTCAATGATCTTCATCCTGACATCCTGTTCGGACACGACTGTCTTTAGGAAATCAGGAGTCAGCTTATTTCGCAACGCCCTGAATTGCTCAGCGGCAACATCCAGCGGTTCCATCAGTCGCCCCGACCAAAACAGAATGTCGCGAAAATCCCTTGCCGTTGAAGCGAACAACGCCAGATACGTTCAATCCGCGACATTGTACACTTCGTGTGCTGAGTACGTCACGTGCCCCGTACATAACAGGCGCTCGCGGGTGCCCAATTTCGTTTCGACCGGTGCGGCATCGCAGTGTCACGCACAGGAGTGCGTAACCTAACCCGCTGAATTCCTGGCACGTCGCGCTGGCGTAAGTTGTCTCACGCTTTGGTCCAAGTTTGTTCGTAGGGTGTGGCGCTTGTGCCCGGGATGAACCCGGCTGCGGAGAAGGCTGCCGCGAGGGCGCCGTCGTGGAGGACTTCGGGCAGGTGCGTCGAGTGCAGCGTGACGTGCTGCCATTTGCGATGGCGCTTGAGGAGTGCGGGGAGCACGCGCTGGTACATTTGTTGCCGCTCGTGCGGATCGAGGCCGGCTTCTTGCGGCAGGTGCTTTTCGTAAATGCGAATCGAGACTTGCCGGGCGCTGTGTTCCTGGACCAGGGGTTCGACTTCCCAGCCGATGGCCGTGTCCCAATCGTTCGGGCGCATGTAGTAGTTGAGCGGATCTTCCCGCCGTGGGTCCTGTTCGAGCACGTACCCGTCATCCCATTTGGCTAGTTTCATGCTTGCATGGTTCGCCAAGGGCTGGCTGGGAGATTCTTTCGATGAATTGCGTCGTCAGCAATCGTAGGTCACGCACTCCCGTGCGTGACAGTAGCTCGCGAACGTATGACGCAATTTGGCTAATCGCCGCGACGCATTGTCACGCACGGGAGTGCGTGACCTACACGTTCTGCCGGGCGGGACCTTGCAGCGGCTTTCGATTGTCGACTCTTGGCATTGCCGACACAAGCTTTGACGGCATCCCACGAGTTTGCGTTGTGTGGACATGCGACGCTTTGCTTTGGCGCTAGGTCCCGCTCGGCAAGCGGGACCTACTTGGTGCGGCGCATTGACACGCACAGGAGTGCGTGACCTACACGTACTGGTCAGATTTTGCCATGCGGCTTATATTGCGGCGCAACCGTCGAGCAATGTATTGCCGCGACAACTCCCTCGGTCTTGCCGAACAACGAATCCTCCGGAACTGTCTTCCTCATGCAACTGACCGACTACATTCGATCGATTCCCGATTTCCCCAAGCCGGGCATTTTGTTTCGCGACATTACGCCTTTGCTGGCCAATCCGGCGGCGTTTCACGAGGCGATTCGACAACTGGCCGAGCATTTTCGCGGCGAGGGAATTCAGGCCGTGGCCGCGGCCGAAGCGCGGGGCTTTATCTTTGCCGCGCCGTTGGCGCTGGAGTTGGGGGTGGGCTTCGTGCCGGTTCGCAAACCGGGCAAGCTGCCGTTCGAGACGCACGCCTTTCGCTACGAACTGGAGTACGGCACCGATACGCTCGAGGTCCACATCGACGGCATCGCCGCCGGCCAGCGCGTGCTGATCGTCGACGACTTGCTGGCCACGGGGGGCACGATCGAGGCCTGCTGCCGATTGGTCGAGCGGGCCGGCGGCGTGGTGGCCGGCTGCGCGTTTTTGATCGAACTGACCGGCCTGCGCGGGGCCGAGCGGATTGCCGCCTACAAGACGTACAGTCTGCTGAAGTACGTGTGATCTGCCACGCCGAGGCGCGAAGTAGGCAGAGGAAGACGGGGAAGACAGGATTAACAAGATTGACAGGATGAAGAGAAGAGAGGAGAGGGCGAACTACTTTTCGCCCTCCCTCGTTCCCATCCTGTAAATCCTGTCGATCCCGTCTACCTTTCTGGACTTTGTCCTCGGTAAGGAATTGACCAAGGTGACATTACGCGGATCCGAAGCCAAAACGTGCTCGAAACCCAGGGATGGCCAAGAGCTTGCCGCCACCCCGCCAAATGCTTGACTCCGCCGGGCGCGGCAAAATAGCATGGAGTGGTCGGGCAAACTTCGGTCCCTCGGCCCCCAGCGCGAGATTTGGCAGACATGAATTTACCGAGCAATCGCGCCGCCATGCGCTGCAAATTCGTTGGCTACGCGATGGTGGTTTCTCTCAGCCCCGTGATAGGTGCGGGGCCGGATCGCGTCGTTGCCGACGAGCGGAATTTTGGCGCGGTGCAGCCATCGACGCGCACGACGAGCCACGCGGATCAATCGTTGAAGTCGGCCGAGATGCTCAGCCGCAACTACGGCGCGGTGCAAAACTCGCAGCCCTTCCGCAACGCCAACGGAGACTTTTCTTACCCCTCGTTGTACTCGAGCTATGGGGGCTACGGCGGAGGGATTCCGTGGGGCGGCTGGGGGCTGTACGGCTGGGGCGGGTTCAGTGGCTGGCGGGGATATGGTTGGGGCGGATATGGCCCGTGGGGTTATGGCTATCCGTATTCCTATCCTTATCGCTACTACCCGTATGCCTACGGTTACCCTTACGGGTTCTCGTACTTCGGGCCGACTGCATATTACGGAGGGTGGTACGGCGGGGGATTTCCGTATTCCGCGGCATACTACGGGCCTTGGTGGTCGGGCTTCGGTGGCGGCACTGCGTGGTACGGCGGCGGTTCGTATGCTCGCTATGCCGGCTGCTACTACTGGTAACCGCTCGCAGAGAGCGTGCCGCGGCTTTTGCCCTCCGAGATGAAAGCACGTGATGTCGGAAGTACGTCTTGGAGCCTCGCCATGTTGCGTCGGACGAGTGTCATTTGCCTCGGGCTGGTCTTGTCCATCGCCTTGACCGGCAATTCGACCTTCGCTTCGCAGCGCACGAAGCTGCGAGACTGGCGCGTCGCCAACCAAAAGGGGTACACGCCGCACGTGCAGAAGTACGTCGTGGTGACGCCGCGTGCGGGAGTTGCCACCGGAGCGCACGGAGACCCCAACGGCGGCGTGCAATACCCTTGGCAGCAGACGACGCTGACGGCGCCGGCGTATCCGTGGGGCTGGTTCGGCGCTCGTTCGCATCCCGAATCGACGCGCAGCCGCCCGTACTACGACAACTACGCGGACTGGACTTCGGCCGGGGATTATTAATCGGTCGCCGTCTGCGTCGTGTTTCGGTCGCCGCCAGCGTGGTTGTTTCTTGCGCCGACCCTTGGCGCTAAGTACTGCTGACTTTCCTACGCGGACGTCATTCCCGCGAAGGCGGGAATCCAGGGACTCAGGCGCGGGCGGTGGCGAAAGCGATTTGTGCGCGCCGGTTGTAAATCTTGTGGAGCAGGGCCGTCTTGCGGTGTACTGGATTCCCGCCTGCGCGGGAATGACAGTATTGAATTAAGGAATCGACGGCGGCGGCCCTTGCCCTGGTCCCGTCCCTTGCCCCGGTCTGCGGGGCGGACGTCCCTCCGGACCACCCCACGGCCCGTTGTTCCAATCGGGCCCTCCCTGTTTTTTCCGCTGGTGGCTGTAGTACATTCCGTGCAATTGGCGCTTCATATCGTCGGGGGAGAGCTCCCGCAGCATCTGCCGCTGGTCTTCGTCCAGGTCGTGGTTGAAGAAACGATCGAGCTCTTCGCGACTGACTCGTGGAGCGTTGAATCGCATCATGGCCCAGCGGACCTGCCTTAGCCACCCGTCCATCAGGCGCTTTTTGTCTTCGGGTGAGTTTGCGACGTCAAGTAGTCGGCGGGCTTGTGGCGAAAGCGTGCGCTTCAAGTCGCCAATCTCCTCGTCGCTCAGGGGCAGATTGCCGATCGATTCCATTTGGTCCCAGTACTCGCGCATGCCACGCCCGCCGTCGCGCGCGTCCTTCTTGTCCGTTCGCCTCTCGCCCTTCTTAGGGTCGCCGGACTTCCGCTCGCCCTTTTTTTGCTCGCCAGGTTCCTGCTCGCCAGACCTCGGATCGCCGGGCGGCCTGTCGAATCTGGGCGACTCACTGCGGCGTCCGCCCCAGGGCGAGAGCAACGCGCCCATGACCTCCATTGGATCGTGAGGCGCGGGCTTCTCCAGCGCAGCGATAACCTGCGGCGACAACTGCAGCTTATCCTTATGGGCGACCAGGCGTTCGACGAACCATTTGGAGAAGGCGACGACATCCTGCTGACTCAATTGCTTCGACGACTGGTCGGCCTGCTTGTCGCGAAGCTGCTTGATCTTTTCCACGCGAGCTTGCGGCTCCAGGTCCGCCAGCTCCGCCCTCTGGACGGGCGTGAGCGTCGCTAGCCATTCGCTGTACCGCTGCATGGTCGCTTCGAGTTGCGCGCGGTCCGGAGCGGCTTCGATCTGCTCGTGCAACGCCCGCATCCGCTCTTGCTCCGCCGCTTCGAGTTTCGCGAATCGTTCGGCCTTTTGTCGCAGTTGGTCCTTGGCCGTGTCGTCCAATTGGTCGATGCGAGCCTTCCGCTCGGCCAGACCGTCGTCGTCCGCGGCTTTTGCAATCGAGGGAATGCATGCGACCATCGCCACGATTGCCGCGGCGGCAAGCGTTCTGAAAGAACAAACCAGCTTTTCGATCGACCGGCTACGGTGCATTTATTGGGCCCTCGTGCTCGAAGATGCCCTGTTTCTCGAGCAGACGCAACGTCTCGATATCTTTGGCGTCGCGGTACTGTTCCAGCTTCTCGATGATCGGCAGGTCTTCGAGCAAGCGGTCGTTCTCCTTGGGGACGAAGAACGCGACGGCGATGAACCCCACGGCCGCGGCGGCCAGGACGCTGGCGCCACCGCCGAGCCAGGCTCGGCGACGCAGCCGCGGAAGCTGCTCCTGCTCGCGCTCGATCTCCTGTTCGGCCTGGACGGCGATCATCTCGACGGTCGTGCGGACGAATCCGTCGTCGACTTCGGCCCGGGGCAAGCGGTCCATCAATTCCCACGAGCGTTCCAATTGCTGCAACTGGGTGCGCACGTGCGGATCGGTGGCCAGGGCCTCTTCGATGCGGCGCGACTCGTCGGCGTCGAGCTCGCCGTCGAGATAGGCGACAAGCTGCTCGTCGAGATCCGGCTGCTCGGCTTCGGAAGAGAATTGATTATTCATGGAGACGACCCGGTTGATCTAGTGCGCTCGGCGTTGTTTCTCGTAGTCGTAGGGTCCGCTTTAGCGGACGCTGGAACCCACCATCATTTCGACCGTGTGCCATGCTTTCACGACGCCCCGCGTCGGGTAAGCATGCCCGCATTCAGGCGCCGCGCGGCATGCCTACCCGGGCTAGCGCCCGTGAAGGCATGGCACCCTGATGCGCTGCCTTGTCGTTGGTCGCGTGGGACTCTCTGCGATCGTCCCACCCTACATCTCGCTTACTCTTCACCTCTCACTCCTCCCGTGCCAATCGCCGGACGTTCGCCGCGTTCCAGGTACGGCGCTAGGACTTCCTTCAGGTTCACCCGCGCGCGGGATAGCAACGACTTCGTGGCTTCGGGCGACATGTCCATCGCTACCGCGATGTCGGCGTAACTCATGTCCTCGAACTTGCTCAATAGCACCGCCATCCGCTGGCGTTCGTTGAGGGCCTCGAGCGCCATGAGCACGATGTCGCGCATCTCCGATTTGTCGAGCTGACGCGTGGGCATCTGCCCGCTGGCAGCCAGGGCCATGCGGTCCAACGGATTGGCGCCCAGCGGTCCACTATCGCGGCCGTCGAGGTTCACCTCGCGGCGGCGCGACCGGGAGCGGCGGGCGTTCGAGGCGACGTTATTGGCGATCGTGAATAACCAGGTGGAAAACTTGGAGCCGGGCACGTAGGTCTTCCGCGATCGATAGACCCGCAAGAACACGTCCTGGGCTAGGTCCTCGGCCGTATCGCGCGAGCCCACCAGGTGCTCCAGCACCGTCACCACGCGGTTCTGGTAGCGGAGCATCAACTCTTCGAACGCGGCCGCGCTGTCGTTGCGCACCTCGAGCATCAGCCGCACGTCCGGGTCGCGCAGCTCATACTTCTGGGCAGACGATTCGCTGATAGCCAAGTTCGCTTCCCCTGGCAAGGCACGCTCCCCAGCAGGTTGTCAAAACGCACCGGGGACTACCTTCAAGTGTAAGCGAACACTGGCGTTGGGACCAGCGGCGGCGACAGCGGCGACGTATCGAAGAGCGTCCTTGCAAGCAGGGCAAACGGCAGCCGCAGCTACACGGCAAACCGCTTGTAAGATGAAACCCCGCATCGGCGGGTGGGTTTCTTAGGGCAAGCGTTCACGCGGCGTTTGCCGTGCTTCTCGGCGAGCGGCCGGCGTAAGCCGGCTGTTTCCCGGACACGTCGCCAGACGCTGCTTCGAGGTGCTCGCCCAAATGCGCGGTGCTAGTGGATAATTGGTCGGCGCGAAACGCTGTGTGCCACCGGTTCCGCCCGGTGGCATGTACACATCGCAATGGAATCTCGCCAGCCATTTGTGGTGTGGAACGCCGCAACTGCCCCGAAGGGGCAAAGGCGTTTAGCCGTGGGCGAAAGCCCACGGACGTGAGCGCAAGGGCACGTCGTAAGCCGCGTAGCGGCGACAGCGATTCGATATCCACGGCGACGTCGCCGCTACGCGGCTCGACGACGATGTTGTACGACGTGGTTCCGTTGGCTTTCTCCCACGGCTAAATGCCTCCACCCCTACGGGGTTTCATAAGAGTGGCACACTTCGACCTGACAAATCATGACACTTCAACGGCCTGCTAGCCCAAGGCCCAGCTACGCCAGAGGCAATGTCACCGGCACGCTTGCGACCGTCGCCTGCTGAGCAAGTGACCGCCGCAATTGTCCACAGGCCGCGTCAATCTTGTCTCCCTTGCGCAGCCGAATCGCAACATTGACGCCGGCCCGCGTGAGGATCTCGGTGAACCGCTCGCGGGCCGTTTCGCTGGGTGTTTGATACGACAAGCCGGCGACAGGATTATAGGGAATGACGTTCAGTAGCGCACTTCGATCCTTCAACCGTGCGGCCAACTGCCGCGCATGGCTGGCCTGATCGTTCAATCCGCCCAGCAACACATACTCGAACGTCAGCCGCCGGCCCGACGCCTCGAAGTAACGATCCGCGGCTTCGACGATCGCTTGGATGCCGATGTTCTCGTTCACGGGCACAAGCTGCGTGCGCAACTCGTCGTTGGGCGCGTGCAACGACACGGCCAGATGATACTGATGCTTCTCGGCGGTCAGCCGATCAATGGCCGGCGGCAAGCCAACCGTCGAGATCGTGATCCGCCGCGGGCTGATGCCCAAGCCCGTCGGGCTGGAAGCGATTTCAAGCGCCGGCAACAGCGCGGCGATATTCGCCAGCGGTTCGCCCATCCCCATCACGACGATGTTGCTCAGCCGGTCGTCGGCGTCGAGGAGGCGGGCCACTTGCAGCAACTGTTCCACAATTTCGCCGGTCGTGAGATTGCGGATCACGCCTTCCAATCCGCTGGCGCAAAACACGCAGCCCATCGCGCAGCCCACCTGCGTGCTGATGCAAATGGTTCGCCGCGCCTGCTCGCGGATCAACACGCACTCGATGCGATGCCCGTCGGCCAGTTCCAAGAGCAGCTTCTCGGTGCCGTCGGCGGCGTGGCGATGGGCGGCAATGCGGCTGGCAAAGATCGCATACTCGGCCGCGAGCGCGTCGCGCAGCGGCTTGGGCAGATCGGTCATTTCCTCGAACGTGCTGGCCCGCTTCTCAAACAGCCACTTACGCACCTGAGCGGCGCGGAACGGGCGCTCGCCCTGGCCGGTAAGCCAGGCACGCAGGGCATCGGGCGATTGATCCAACAGGTGCAACACGCCGGGAAAACTCCAAGAAATCCGCCGGAGAATCGAAGTATTGGGATCCACTACTTATATGGATCGACCATGTATTCTGACCGAAGCTTGGCGTGCGTCCAGGGGTAGGGCGTGACGCAGGGGCTGCCATTTGCACAAAGCGAGGTCGCACCCGAGCAGCACCGTCATTCCCACGCAGGCGGGAATCCAGGGATGCGAAGATGACGTCGGCGACTAAATGTCGTGCTGGGCGGGGCAAACTTCGTGTCGCCAGGCCGTCCCCCGGTTTGTTGGATTCCGCCTGCGCGGGAATGACGGCTGGGCGCGTGCAACATCAATGCTTGAAAACATGGGATTTGACATTCCATGCCCATCCGGACCACAATGCTCGCGGTTTTCGATGCGCACGTTGGCTCGACGGCTTATCGCCAGGCGAGTGTGAGCTAAGCCATCGCGCGGAAATCAGTCGATCAATTCTTCAATCGCCAATCAACTCGGACGAAGACAAGCGACCGCGGCGCAAGGCAAGCAGGGGAAGAGGGGGAAGACAGGATCAACGGGATTGACAGGATGAAGAGTGGCGACGGCAAACTACTTTTCGTCCTTCCCCGTTCCCATCCTGTAAATCCTGTCGATCCCGTCCACCTCTTTGGTCCTCGGAGGCTCGCACTATTTCAAGCCTTCTAGCACCCAAAACCGCTAGCAATAAGTGCGAAAGTCGAGCTAAGACTGTCGGTCAATTGACGCCCAGCCGGCACGACGCCGGATTACCCGATCAGACCAAGGAGCAAGCGATGTCGACCTATCCCGGTGCGGACGATAGTCAAAGGTTCGGCGCGGAACCCGAGCGGACCGGCATGAAGTCGGGCACCAAGTGGCTGCTGGGGCTGGGCATCGGCTGCGGTGTCGTGGTCCTGTTGTGCTGTGGGGGCGTCGTTGGAATTAGCTACTTCGGAGCTCGTTTCGTATCGCAGTCACTCGTCGAAAATCCCGCGGAAATTGTCGCCCTCTCGAACGAGATTGCCATGATCGATGTGCCGCCCGAACTCAAGCCGACGATGGCGCTGCCGCTGAAGGTGCCTTTTACGGGTCAGCCATTCATGACAATGGTTGTCTACAGCGAGCAGGGGCAGGATGCGACCAAGGACGACGGAGAAATCGACGGCGCTTTACTTCTGGCCGAGTTTTTTCCTCGCTACGCGCCGACGGATCGGAAGGAGCTGCAGAAGCAGATGGACGACGCTCTTGCGAAACAAGGGAGAACAAAAGGTGAGGTCAATGTCTCCGAATCGCGCGAGCTAAAACTCGAGGTCCACGGCAAGCCGGCGGAATTCATGATTCAAAAGGGAGAAGACAATAAGTCGCATCGCAAGGTCGTGCAAGGCATCGGCTCGTTCCAAGGCAAGCAAGGCACCGCGGTGCTGGTGTTGCAGCTCGACGCTGAAAAGCATACGACGGACGACATCGAAAAGGTTTTGCGGTCGATTAAGTAAGCCGCTCGACGTTCCTGCTCGACGATGCCAAACGCTCCCCTTCGGGTCGCGGCTAACCGAACCGGACGAAGAGCGCTGCGAGCTCTCCACTCCGCAGCGCCGCTTCGAACGACTCGATGTCGCGATACCAGGCGTGGCTGAGAAACTTCACGGCCCAATTGTGCTCAAGCGGGCTGATCGTCACCACGACTTTGCCCTGCTGGTGGGCGTGCCACATTTCGATGGCGGTGCCCATCGAGGCCTCGGGCGCGAAAGCCAGCACCACGTCCACTTCGCCGCAGAGCTGCACGTGGTGCAAGAACACGCGGCGGCCCTGCTCGTCGTCGTAGTCGAGCGAGTTGGTATGGTCGGCCATCGGATCGTAGACTTCGGCCGTGGGAAAGTGCTGGGCCAGCAGCGACTTCAGCCGCGCGCGGTAGTCCTGCGCGTGCAACGCCAGGCCCCGGTGCGAGCCCTGCATGATGCCGGCCAGAAAGAACTTCATCGTCGGATCGACCTCGTCGGATTAGGAACAACTATCACAACCTTCCCAGCACCACGTCATTCCCGCGGAGGCGGGAATCCAGGCACGCGGCAAATCCGTTCATGAATTCGCGTGCATTCGCGTCCATTCGCGGTTGAACTCCGGAACCGCCAATGGACGCCAATGGACGCGAATGACTTTTGCAATTTGGACCCGAGCAGTGAGCCCGATCGTGCAGGGGGGTAGTGCTGTTCGCTGGATTCCCGCCTGCGCGGGAATGACGTGTAAGCAGTTAAGTTAGTGGTTCTAACCTTGGCAACAGCCGCGTGGCATGACGTTGGCAGCGAATAACGGGTAGGATAGGGGCAACGCCGACGATTTGCCAGACGCCGCATGAGCGGTGTCTGGAACCTTGGCTGCCCTGACGCGATCCATTCGCCAGCGGTCCGACAGCCAAGGTTCCTGACACCTTCCGCACGCCGCAAGATAATCCAGTGCGAATTTGCTAACTCGTCAAACCACAAATCCACATGAGCACGATCAAGAATACCAAGCGAGCCAAGCCAGGGCGTTCCTTACCGCCCTCATCCGCGAAGAGCAACGCTGCAAAAGCCAGCCTCGCGGCCAAATCCGCCGGCCCCGCTGAGCCCGACCATCGCGCCGCGCTCCAATTGGCGCTGGCGCTAATGGCCATTCCCGGCACCAGCGGCAAGGAAGGCGCGGTGCAGAAGCATGTCATCGCGCAGCTTCGCGGCGCGGGCGCGGTGCCTTCGGCCATTCGCATCGACAAGGCCCATCAGCACACGCCGCTGGGCGGTGAGGTGGGCAACCTCATCTTCCGCATGCCCGGCACGCTGCGTGGGCCGCGGCGGCTACTGATGGCGCATCTCGACACGGTGCCCTTGTGCGTGGGCGCGAAGCCCGTGGTGCGGGGCAAGTCGGTCGTCTCGGCCGATAAGCGCACCGGGCTGGGCGCCGACGATCGCGGCGGCTGCGCCGTGATTCTCACCGCCGCGCTCGAAATCATGCGCCGCAAACTGCCGCACCCGCCACTGGTGTTCTTCTGGCCCGTGCAAGAAGAAGTCGGCTTGTACGGGGCCCACTTCGCCAACCTCGCGCTGTTGGGCTCCCCGCAATTGGCTTTCAATTGGGACGGCGGCCCGGCCGAGAAACTCACGATCGGCGCGACGGGAGCATTTCGCATCGCCATCGAGATCCAGGGCCTGGCCAGCCACGCCGGCGGCGCGCCGGAGCAAGGCGTGAGCGCGATTACGATCGCCGGGCTGGCCATCGCCGATCTCGAACAGCACGGTTGGCTGGGCGACGTGCGCAAGGACAACGGCCGCGGCACCAGCAACATCGGCGTGATCAAAGGCGGCGCGGCCACCAACGTGGTAACCGACCACGTGGAGCTGAAGGCCGAGGCCCGCAGTCACGATCCCCAATTCCGCCGCGAGATTCTCACGGCCATCGAAACGGCCTTCCAGCAGGCGGCCGCGCGGGTGAAGAACGTCACCGGCGTGACCGGCAGCGTGAAGCTCACCAGCCGGCTCGATTACGAGGCCTTCAAGCTGCGCGACGACGAAGCCTGCGTCACGGCGGCCGAGGGAGCGGTCCGCTCCGCCGGGGGAGAGCCCTTTCGCGTTGTCTCGAATGGTGGGCTCGACGCCAATTGGCTGACCGCCCGCGGCATCCCCACGGTGACCTTGGGCTGCGGTCAGCAGAACGTCCACACCACCAGCGAGCGGCTCGATATCGAGCAGTTCCGCCTGGCTTGCCGCGTGGCGCTGCGAATTGCCACGGCCGGCGCGGCGGCAGAGTAGAATCGAGAAGCCGATCCGCAGCGCACCGAGACGTACATTGAAAGCAGAATGTTAGCCGTCTCGCTTGCGAGACGCTCCGCCGCTCAGAGCCGTCACGGAATCCATCGGAGTCGTCGCAACACGAACTGCGTCGGCGAAGCGCCGCGCAAGCGCGGCGGCTAACTTGCCACTGACCACTGTTCACTAAACGCTGCCTTATGGACCTCGACGACGAAATCTGCCTCTGCTTTCACGTCACCAAGCGCAAGCTGGTCAACTTCGCGCGGATCGAGAAGCCCCGCCGCGCCGGTCAGATGAGCGAGTGCTTTGGGGCGGGCACGGGCTGCGGCTGGTGTCGTCCGTACCTGGAGCACGTGTTTCGCGCGTCGGTTGCCGGGGGCGAGACCGAGCATGACGAACCCAAGCCCGAGGATTGGGCCCGCCGCCGTGCGGGCTACATCCGCTCCGGCGGCGGCGTCCCACCGCCAGGGGCGACGCCGATCGACGCGGGGGAAGAGATGGGCGGAACGACCGAATAGCGCCGATTTCGCAGGCTCGTAGTGACCGCATTCATGCGGTCCGGGCGCATGCTAACCGGCATGGCGTGATAGAACGGCGGCTGGCGCAGGGCACGTCCGGAAATCTCCGGACCCGATAAATCGGGTCACTACAAACGCGGCCGGCGGATCGTGGCTGACGCTTGCAATTGGACTGAATCCGCCCCTCTAGTCGTCACGATTTGTGCGTTCGCCAGGGCTGCTAGTCGATCGGCCGGAAATCGGCTAAAATGGCGTGTCGGGCGCGCGAGCGGGCGCGGCGGGACCTGTGACCAGTCCGATCGGCCGGAGCTTTGGCTTCCGCGATCACCCTTTGGCAGAAAGAGAACCATGGCTCGTAAGATCGTCAACCGAAAAGAATTACGGCGAGAGAACGATGCCGCGGAAAAGGCCGGCGAAGGCAAGCCCGCCAAGAAGGCCCCGGCCAAGCGGAAGAGCCGGGTGAAGGTGCCCAAGGACGTTCGGCTGAAGGCCTTTTGGGGGGTCTTCAATCAGTCGCTCAAGCGGGTCGCGCTGTTTGAGTACAGCGAGCGAAAGCAGGCCGACAAGAAGGCCGCCGAACTGACCACCAACCAAAAGACGCCCCACTTCGTCCAGCCGGTGAAAGAAGCAATCACCGAGTAAGGCGGGCGCTCGCTCGTGCCGTCCACGCGCTCGAAGTGACCGCATTCATGCGGTCCGGGCGCCTCGAACCAAACGCTGCGCCAACGTCCTTCGATGCGTCGCCTGTCGTGACTTTTCCGGACCCGCTGAAGCAGGTCACTACGAACGGAAGGTCGCGACGCTAGGACCGCAGTTGGCGCCATCCGAAGTCTCACGACTTCGGCTACACGGCAGCTCAAGCCCCATTGGGGCGTCCCAGCACCAGCCCAGGGCAACGCCCTGGGAAGGCTCGTCCGCGCAAACACGAAAGCCCTGAAAGGGCGTATTAATCGATGCCCCAATCGCGCGCGGCTGTGCGGCATTGGATCTGCCCCCGCGGGGCGAAGAACCGACACCCGCACGAACATTCTACTTCTCTATCGATTGCGCCTCTCTTCTATCGACTGAGCGCGGCGTGCAGCAGTCCGGATGCCCAGATTGGATGACGCGTCAACATCCGCAGATGCGTCGCCAGTCGTGACATTGCCGGACCCGCTGAAGCGGGTCACTACGAACCCCGATTCCGATCACTACGAACAGTCTTGCACGCGCATGCTCTACTGTCGAACGCGGAAGAATCCGCCGCCCCCACCGGCCCCGCCTCCGCTCGTTCCGCCGCCCTGACTACTACCGCCCGTTGCCTGGTAAATGTCCTGCACCAGATCGTCGATCGCGTTTTGAACTTCGTCGGTCTGCCGCACGACGAGCAGGTCAGTCGACGAGGCAGCGCGGCCGCCCGACTGCTGGAGGGCGTTGCCGGTGGCGCCGCCACCTCCCAAGCGACCACCGCCGGCGCCGAACTGGGCGGTTCGCACGGGGGCCGCGCTGGCCGTGGCCGAGGTGGGCTTATCGGTTTTTGCTTCTGCCTTTTGAGACGCCGCGCCGCGGACGATTTGGATCGAGCCCTCGCCGCCGTTTTCCTTCCACGACTGCGGTGCGATGAGCGAAATGATCGATTCTTTCAGGCCGGCGCTGTCCACGCCCGGCACGCGATAGACCGCGATCCGCAGGGGCTTGGGGGCACTCTTTCCATCCTGAGCCGCCGCATTTCCGGCCTCGGCAACCTGCTCCGCGACTTGCGCTTTTCGCGTGCGTCGCAGCAGGGCCAGCAGTTCGGCGACGTCTTCATGCACGGCCTGCGTCTGCGCGACCACCAGCGTGCCGGGTAGCAACTGGATCGCGCCGGGGCCGCCGTTCTCGTCCCAGGTCGTTGGTTGCACCACGGTGGTCACCATTTCGACCAGGTTTTCCCCGCGCAGTCTGCCCGCGGGCCAATGCGTCAGCAACTCCTGCACCGGATAAGTCCTGGTCTCCATCAGCGCGTCGGCCTCGGTCTTGGAGGTAATCAACAGGACTTCATTGCGGATGACGTACGCCAGGTTCAAATCTCTGAGGATCATCTGCAACGCAGACCTAAACTTCAGGCCCTTGAGTGACCGCGTGACGGGCACCGAAGTATCCACGGCCTCGTCCTGCAGCGCCTTCGTATCGATCTGAATCTCAATGTGGTGATGGTCCTTGAAATAATCGATCGCGTCGGCCAGCGGCGTCTCCGTGAAATCGCATTCGGTCTTGTCGTCCAGCGCGTGCAGGATCTTTTGCTCGGCCAAACCATGCGGTCGCAGCCCGGCCGATGCGGCGGCTGCCGAGACGGCGGCTTCCTCCGCGGCCTGAGGGGCTGCGGGTTTTGCTTGCGTGGCGGGCGGAGCGGTGGCGCTCGGGGCTGCCGGCTTGGCCGCGGGGGCAGCCGCGGGCGGCCCCCCAAACGGATCATTGGCTTGGGCCCGCACGGCGGCAGCGGGCGAAAGGGCAACACCCAACATCAAGGCGACGAGCGCGCAGGCGCGCAATGAGCAACGGGCCATCACAGCCTCCTTCTCGAAAGAGTGGTCACCACAAGTGCTGGTAAAAGCGGCGACACGGTAGAAATGCCCTCGCGGTGGTTCCGGAACACCACGAGCATCAAGACCAAGCGAGAATCGTACCGAAAGCCGCCGATTGATGCAAGGAAAAATCATCGGAAAGGCGGGCGATATGTGCAAGTCGCGGTTTGCGCTCGGCAATCGTGATGTGTGAAGGCACGTGGAGAATCGCCAGTTTTTCCCCTAGCCCAGGCATTCATGCCTGGGACGAAGCACCCCGCGCGAGTCGTCGTGGTGTCGGGAGACCGCGCCACCCAAAGGCTCCGGCCACTCCGCCCCTTCCGCCCGGTTGACTCAGTCCGCCTGGCAGCCGAGAATCGCTTGATCGAAGGGCGAATTCCGCGCCAGTACGGCGGTGCGTGGCCCACGATGCGTGGAGTGCATGCCACGCCCTTCGTACCTCAGGGCGTGCCACCCACCCACTTGGCAAGACTGTTTCCGCGCCGCCCTCACGTTACACGAGAACAGAGCGTATGGAGTTCAAAGAAGGCCTCACGGTCGGCATCGATCTGGGCACCACGTTTTCGGCCATCGCGCACTTGGACGAGCAGGGCAATCCCATCGCCCTGGCGAACGAGGACGACGAGATCGAGACGCCCAGCCTCATTCTGCTGGCCGACGGCGGACACGTGATCGTGGGTCCCAGCCGCACCCGCGCGGCCATGGAAGACCCCAGCCACGTCGTCGAGCGGGTCAAGCGGCACATGGGCACCAGCGAGTACAAGCGGACCTTCGACGGCCACGAGATCACGCCCGAATTTCTCTCCGCGTTGATTCTGAAGAAGCTCCGCCAAGACGCCGAGAAACGCATCGGCAAAATCGGCAACGCCGTGATTACGGTGCCGGCCTACTTCAACGATTCGCGCCGCAAGGCCACGCAAGACGCCGGACGGATCGCCGGGCTGAACGTCATCGACATCATCAACGAGCCCACCGCGGCCACGCTGACCTACGCCTGGCAGCGCGGCGAGCTGGGATCGTCGAGCGCGGCCTTTGACCGGCCGCGGCAGGCGCTGGTGTACGACTTGGGCGGCGGCACGTTTGACGTGACCGTGGTCCGCTACACGCCCACGCACTTCCAGGTGCTGGCGACCGACGGCGACGTGCATCTGGGGGGCGTCGATTGGAACGATCGGCTGCTAGACTACGTGGCCGCCGAGTTCAAGGCCAAGCACGGGGTCGACATCCGCGAGTCGCCCGCCACGTCGCAGATGCTGCGCAACGATTGCGACCAGATCAAGATCGCACTCTCCAACCAGGACAAGGCCTCGCTCATTTGCCGGCACGAGGGCAAGAGCGTGAGTGTCTCGATCACGCGCGAACAGTTCGAGGAGATGACATCCGACCTGCTGCAGCGCACCATCGACACCACCGAGCTGGTGATCGAGCAGGCTGGACTAACGGCCGACCAGCTCGATGCGATCGTGCTGGTGGGCGGGTCGACCCTCATGCCGCGCGTCCCCAAGCTGTTGGAAGAGATCACGGGCATGAAGCCCTACATGGAACTGTCGCCGCACACGGCCGTGGCGCAGGGCGCGGCCATTCACGCGGCCATCCTCGAAGCCCGTTTTCGCGGCGACAAGAGCGACCTGGCCGAGAAGGTCCGCCGCCACTTGGAGCGCGTCAAACAGGACGACGTCAACTCGCATGGCCTGGGCGTGGTGGCCAAGAACCCCAAGAGCGGCAAGATGGTCAACCACGTGATGATCAAGCGCAACAGCCGCTTGCCGGTCGAAGTGAGCCAAACCTTCAAGACGAACAAGGTCGGCCAAGAGCGCGTGACGATCAAGGTGACCGAAGGAGACGCGCCCGATCCGGACGCTTGCCTGCTGATCGGCAATTGCCGCATTACGGACCTGCCGGCGGGCCTGCCCGAGGGCTCGCCGATCGAAGTCACCTACGCGTTCGACGCTTCGGGCCGGGTAAAGGTCAGCGCGCGCGATAAAACGGGCGGCCGCGAGGCGGCCATCGAGATTGAGCGCCGCGGCGGGCTCGACGAAGCCCAGTTAGACGCCTACACGTCGCTGGCAGGCAATTACCAGGTGGAGTGAGGGATGATGGGTGAGGAGTGAGGAAGGGGACAGCCTGTGTGCCTTCGCTCTTACTTCTCACCTCTCACTTCTCACCCCTAACTCCTCACGACCCTTCAAATCATCGTTCGCCGATCCATGGCCAAGCAACTCGACGCCTACCGCGATTGGTTGGGAATCACCGAGGCCGCGCGCCCGCTGAACCATTACCAAATCTTGCGGCTCACTCAATTCGAGGACGACCCGGCCAAGGTCCGCGCGCACTACCGCAAGATGAACGCGCACGTGCGGAAGTTTGGGACCGGCGAATTCGCCACGCAATCGCAAGACCTGCTCAACGAGCTGGCCAAGGCCATGCTCTGCCTGACCGACGCCAAGCGCAAGGGAGAGTACGACGTCACGCTCGGTCGAGCCGAGACGGGCGGTCGTCGGCGGCACACGTTCGAGGAAATTCTGATTGGCCGCAAACTCATCGACGCGCCGCAACTAGAGAAGGCCCGCAACTTTGCCAAGGCCGTGAACCTGGAAATCCGCGACGCGGTGATCCAGCAGAAGCTGGCCGCGCCAGATGTCGTGATGCAGGCCTATGCCGAATCGGTGGGGCTGTCCTACGTCGACCTGGCCGACGTGGGCGTCGACGCCGAACTGGCGCCCAAGGTGCCGGCCGTTCTGGCCCGGCAGCATTCGTGCGCCCCGGTCATGCTCGACGGCGGCACGGTGCTCATGGCGTCGCCCAATCCGATCTTGCCCGAGGTCGAGGACGAACTGCGGCTGCGGTTGGGATACCCCGTGCGGACGGTGCTCTGCACGGCCGCGGGCATCAACGAAGCCGTGGCCAAGCACTACCCCAAGGAAGCGGCCGCGGCGCAAATGGCCGCCGGCGGCGGCGCGGGCTCGATGCAGCCTTCCGCGGTGACGGCGGCCAATGCGCCGGCAGGTCAGGCGGCGGCGGAAGCCGGGCCGCAGTTGTCGCGCGAGGAGCGGAAAGCGAAACAACGAACGGCCATGATGCTGGCCGGGTTCGGCACCTTTCCGATCTGCATGATCTTGCTCATGCTGTTCGGCAAGCACATCGGCATCAAATCGACCTTCTTGCCGTACATCATCTCGGCATGCGTAGCCGGCGCGGCCGTAGCCATCACGGGGCTAGTAAAGAAGTAGGTCCCGGCGGCCCGACGGGACCTGAAGGGCAAGACAGGTCTCGCGTCACAGGTCCCGTCCGGCGGCCGGGACCTACCACGGATCGGGCCAGTCGCCCCAGCGGTCCAAATAAAGCTGATACGCGCGCACCTCGGACGCTTTGCGCGTGAGCCATTCCTTCGTCTCGCCGATGATTTCGTGTTCTTCGTCGCGGGCCAATTGCCCGAGCACCACGCGGGTGCGGAGGAACACGAAGTACGTGTCTAGCACGTCGCAGCGGCAATAGTCGTTGATTTCGGCCAGGCGTCCGGCGTTGAAGTAATCTTGCACCATGTGGCCCTGCACGTCCATCTTGCCGGGCTTGCCCAGTAGATTGGCCGCCAGGTTCAAGCCGCCGGTGAAGCGCGTCGAGCCGAAATTGGTAAGCAGCTCCTGCAGGTCGATGTGTGCGTCGAGGTTGAAGCGGTTCCGCGCCTGCTCGAAACTTTTGGCCGCCAGATTAAACCAACTGGGCACGCTCACGCCGTAGCGGAATGCGGCCAGCTCCAACAGCGGGATGTCGAACGTGCGGCCGTTGAAGCTGACGAGCGTGGGCCGGCTGTATTTCTCCCAGCCGCGCCAAAAGTGCTCGGTCATCACGTGCGGACGAAACTGCGGCTCGTCGAGCGCTACAAGATCGAACAGCCGGTAGTCGCTGCTGACCTTGCCCACAATGATCGAAGCCGGCAATTGGAACGTGTAGGGAATGAAGTCGCTCTCGTACTTGGCCAGCAACTCGCCACGGTAACGAGCGACGGCCGCAGCGGGCTCAATTTCCTCGCCGGGATAGCGCAGCTTCGCCACCAGCGCCGGATCGGCCACGCTTTCGACATCGAAGACCAGGTAGCGGACAGCGGGCATGGGGAAGGGACCAGGGGTCAGGGGGCGGGAGTCAGGGGAGGATGGGGAATTCGTTTAGCCGTGAGCCAACGGCGAGCGTGAATCTATCCGGTTCTTTAAGCCGCCGTATTCGGTCACGTTAGCGGCCGACTTGAGCACACCTACGTGGGCTTCCGATCCGGCCTGGCAGGCGTCAGGAGCTATCAGCCTACCTATCGGGATTGGACCGTGCCAGTCAATCGCGAGTGAATCCGATCCGCCGCGGCGCCAGGTTGAAATGGCGTCGAGCGTCGATACCGTGGGCGACCCGCCGCGAGTTAGCGAAATGTGACGGTCAGACCTGCGATGAGCGCCGTCACGTTCTGGTCGACGGTCACGGTCATGCCGGGAACCTGCTCGATGGGGCCGGAAATGGACTCGCGAAACCCGTGGGCCGCGGCAATGTCAAGGCGAATGGGCGGTGCAAGCTGCAGCGAACCGCCCACGAAGAGCGTGTGCCGATTGATCGCCGGCGACTGGACGTTGTACTGGGTCACGGCGTCGGGCACGGGATTCTCATTGAATAAATAGCCGGCCGTCAGATGCACTCGATTCGTCAGGTGGTGCCGCACGCCCAAGGCCACGGCAAAGATGCTGTCCCAGGTGAGTCCGCCCTGCGAGGTTGGAATGCCGAAGGGCGTCGCGCCCGCGTAGTCGAAGTACCGCACGTCCGCCGCTAACACGGTCCGCGCGATCCCGCGATATCCGAAGCCCAGTGACAGAATGTAGGGCAGGCGAAGATCGCGCGTGACCTCTCGGGCCGCGCCGGTCTCGTCGGACGAGTTCCACTCGGGTCGTCCAAACCATTGGGGGCTCTTGTACGAAAAGCCGACGTCGAACGACGGCCCAAGCCCGTAGAGTAGCCCCACCTGGTATCCGCCGCCCCAAAACGGGCGTCCGTTCGTGGCGGCCGGAAAGTTTCCGATCCCGTCGCCGTTGGCGTCATCGGGCGGTGCAAAGAAGGCCGGGGCAATCGACAACAACATGACGTCGGCGGTGGGGCCGGCGCCAATCGCCAGCCGGTCGGTGAGTTGCGCGGAGACGAGCGGCGCGATTTGAAACACCACGGCGCTGGAATAAATCGGTCCCACACCGAACGATGTATTGGCGTTCAATGGCGGCGGCGGATTGTTGGGCGCGAGCACCGGATTGTTCGCGTTACCCGGAAAGTTCACGCCGCCAGCGCCCAAGGTAAAAAAGCTGAACCCATACGTGAGGAACGAATCGTCGGGCTGATAAACCATCGACGCGACCGGCAGCGCGGACAGTCCGCTGTTGCTGTTGTTGGCGCCGTGTTGCGTGGTCGCGGGAAATACGCCGCCGATTGCGCCTGCTTCGAGCGTCGATGACAGATTCGTGTCGGCATAGACTCCCTGCACGCCAAAATAAACCTCGCTTCGCTTGAGCGCGCGGATCGTGGCGGGATTCCAATAACTGGCGCCCGCGGCGTCCACGGCCACGGCTGTCGACGCGCCGGCCATACCGCTGTTGACGGCTCCGGCGCTGGGCAGGAAGATCCCCTGCGCGAGTGCGGCCAAAGGCGACGCGAAGACGGCCGCCGCGACCGCGGCGAATCGATGGCAACCCCTCCATCGCAACATGATGGTTCCCCCCAACCGCGCGGTATATTGAATCGATTGTCGCGGCTGTAGCGATTCATCGACGCAGCCGAGGCCGGTCTTGCGTAATCCGCGCGTTATTCCGGTTACAGTGACTGCGTCGACTGGGCAAACAGTTGCGCTGGCGAGTGACTGGCGCGGCCGCGGCACCCCAAGGACCCCGCGACGTCATCCAACGATCGTCGCCAGCAGTGCTTGCAGGACGTGTTTGTGGGGCAATTATTGCGATCGCGAGCGCGGAGGGCGCATTCCGACGACTTAGCGCGGTCGCCGTGGGCGAAATGAAGAGCGCGACAAAGGGAGCGCGTGCCGGTTCGAATAGTAGGCGATGATTGCCACGACGTAGGCAATAAGTTGGCCGGTGGCGAGCAGCACCTCCAACGTGGCCAGCGCGATGCGGTCCGTCGCATTCGCGTAAACTCCTCCGTACGTCAACAGGGGGAGCGATATAACAAGCTGCTGCGAAAAACCCCATGAACCGGCGAAGACGATCACCCACACCGATAGCGCAAAGCCGGCCCACAAAGCCCACAATCGGCGATCGATTCCATACCAGCCGAAGACGCCCATCGGTATCCAAACGGCTAACTGCGTTCCCAGCACTCCCCAGAGGAATTCACTCTCATTGACACCTTCGAGGTAGTACGACCTAATCACGCCAGTCACGACAAACAGAACGGCCGTGATGCCCCAGCCGACGTGAAACAGGCTGGAAAAGAGGGCGAAAACGCCCGCGTCGCGAATTCGTTCGGCCCCCCGACGTCGTACGAGGCGCAATAGCCATTGTTTCGGGGTCTCGATGTACGCGGACACGGGTTCATCGGCCAGCCATCGTTCGACTTCCTCGGCTAACTCGCGCGCCGAATTGTAGCGCTGACTCGGGCAGTGCGCCATGGCCTGCAAGCAGACCGCTTCCAAGGCCCGCGGCACCAGGCGATTGATCGCTCGCGGCGGCGGGAAAATACCTTGCTGTACGTCGCGCAGAACCTGCGCTGCTTCTGTTCCTTGGAACGCCGCTTTGCCCGTCAGCAGCGTATAGAGCGTGGCCCCCAGGCTATAGATGTCGGCCGCAAAACTAGAGGCCTCCTCCGCACCTGCCGCCTGCTCGGGACACATGTACGCGGGCGTGCCGACGTGCGATCCCATGTGGGTGAGCTCGCCGCTGGGGGCGGTCGGGTCGAGAGTGTTCTCGCTGGGCGTTTCGCTGGTTTCTCGACGACCAATGACTTTCGCGAGTCCCCAGTCGACCAAGAGCGTTTCGCCGTATTTGCCGAGCATGATATTGGACGGCTTCAAGTCGCGGTGGAGCACACCGCGGCTGTGCGCGTACGCCGTCGCATAGCAGACGTCGACGAAGCTGCCCAACAGGCGGCGAAACTCGAGAGCCCTCTGCGCGTCGTCGTTGTGGGACGTACCCTCGCCGTGGTAGCGTCCGATGGCTACCCGCAGACTTTCGCCGCGAATAAATCGCATGGCGTAAAAGGGGCGGCCATCCTCGCCCCTTCCCAGCCCATATACCGGCACGATTCCCGGGTGCTCCAATCGGCCCGTGACTTCGGCTTCCAGGACGAATCGTGCGCGCACGTCCGAGTTGTCCGCATATTTTTGCTTGAGCCGCTTGACCGCAACCTCGCGGTGAAGTTCCTCATCCGCCGCTATGTAGACCTCGCCCATTCCACCGTCCGCATGCCAGTGGAGAGAGCGGAATCGGACTTGCGGTGACGTCAAATCGTCCGCGGCGTAGTCCACGACGATATCGTTTTCGACGGAGCCGCCGCTGCATGGCGTCGACGCGCCGATCGAATAGGAGCGCGTCGAATGGTCTTGGGCACAATCTGGAGCAGCACGGTCTCGAGAAGCGTCATGCGGTTGTGCCAGGTTGGTCGGCATGTCCACTTCGGCAAACTGCCCGAGGGCCTCACCGAGCGACGTTCTCGACAGGGCCGCGGAAAGACCGCGCGCGGGGTCGTTGTCGCAATGCTCCCAATGGCTTTTCATCAGTACGCCAAGTCGTGCGTACTTGTCGCCATCCAGGGCGCCCTGCTCCAAGAGAATCTCGGGCAATGAACTGTTCTTGGCCTCGGACCAAGCCCGCATGGCCGCGGCAAACGAGGCGCCGTCGATGAGACCGGCTTCCAAGGCCACGAGTCCGACGATCAGATTCGTATCGGAGTTGCCCATGGGTCTGAGAGCCGGTTGTCGGTTTGGGACCGGATTCGCGTTACTGCCCAGGCGTGGGGACGGCGAGTACACCCGACGCGCTTTGCCGACCGCCGCGCGCGCTCCCACCCGTGGCAAGGTCAGCGTAGTCGGTCCATTCGGCGTTATCAAGCTGCTCAAGGGTCGATTTCTGGGCCAAAAAAGAGTTTATTGATTGTCAGTTCCGCGACCAAAAGGGTCGGGAACCACGAACGACGGGCTGAAGACTTGCACCTACGAGGTCGACCACAATTCCGAATGGATTGCTTGGAGCACGTGAAAATGCGCGTTTTGCGTTGAGTCTGTGGCTGCAGCCAGGGCGATCGCGGTGGAAACATCATCGAGGCAGATTAACTCTTCCCGGTAGTTCAGCCGAGTTAATCGATAGAGTAGCCGCGAACTGTCATAACCCGGCTCGCCGGCTGCGGCGTCGAAAAAAAGCTTGGACTGGGAATTCGGTGTCGAGGACCTTTGGCCGCTCCACGGTTACTTGTGGCAGCGCGCGTGGACGGCCAAAGGCCCCCGACACCCTGAGCCAAATGCAAGGAAGGTCCGCGTGCCACGGCTATCGATCCTCATTCCCGCTGACGGCGGCGCCGAGCGTCTCGAACGGACGCTCGTTTCCGTGCTGCAAAACCGGCCAGAAGCCTGCGAAGTCATCGTCGTCACGCGCGGCGCGTACGACGATCCCTACAATTTGGCCGACGAAGTGAGCTTCGTCTCCGCGCCGCACAGCGTCAGGGCCATCGAACAAATTCAGCAAGGGCTACGGCACTGCCACGCGCCCGTGGTACACGTGCTGCACGCCGGGCTCGAAGCGACGGATCGCTGGACCGACGCTGCGGTGGCGCACTTCGACAAGGCAAGCATTGCGGCCGTTGCGCCGCTGGTTGTGAATGCGCGCGATCCGCGGCGTGTCGTTTCGGCGGGGCTCGACTATCGCGCCAGTGGCCGGATGATCGTTCGCACCGCGGGAGAGCCGGTCGACGGTCTGGCCGGCGGGAGCCAACCGATCGTCGGGCCGACGCTGGCGGCCGCGTTCTATCGGCTCGAAGCGCTCACGCGCGCCAGCGATGAATTCACTGCCGGGCTGAGCACCGAGCTGGCCCAGGTCGATTGGGCTCTTGTGCTACGGCGCATGGGCTACGCGGCTCGCTTTGAGCCAGCGTCGCGCGTGTTGGGCGAGGCCGATCCGCCTGAGGGGATTGCTAAATCGCGGCACGCCTGGCAGGCCGAGCGGTTATTCTGGCGGCACGCCGGCACGCTGGGTTGGGCACGCTCGTTGGCCGCGCATGCGACTCTCTTGGTGACGGAAAGCCTGGGCAACTGGCGCGCGCCGCAAGTGGCCGTGAGCCGGCTGGCCGGCGCCGTTGTTGGCTGCGCGGGTGCGATTGCCGGTCGAAAGCCAGCGATCCGAACGTCGTCGGCCAGAATGACCACGATTGAAGAGGTCGCACTCGACCCGTTGGCGACGCCGCATTCCGCATCGCCGCGCGTCATGCTTCGCACCGATGCAGGCAACCCGGCAACGCCCGCGCCGCGCCGAGAGACGCTGGAGCACGCGGGGCATAAGACCGGCCGCAACGTGTGATCGCGGCGTCGTCCAGTAGCCGTGGTCGTAAGACCACGGAGCGGCGCCGTTTGAGCACCGGAGCCGTTTGACCGTTGTCGTCGAAGCGGACCGAGGACTCACAGCAATTCAAACCGAGTGTGTTTCCCGAAAATTTCTTGCCCGTGTCCCACGGGCTATGCCCATTGGTATGTACACATCGCAGTGGAGTTCCGCCAGCTATTTGTGGTGTGGAACGCCGCAACTGCCCCGAAGGGGCAAAGGCGTTTAGCCGTGGGCGTAAGCCCACGGAGAGTTGAGCGCATTGAGCATGTCGTAAGCCGCGGAGCGGCGACGTCGCCGCTCCGCGGCTTGACGACGATGCTGTAAGACGTGGTTCCGTGGGCTTTCGCCCACGGCTATATGCCTCCACCCCTGCGGGGTTTCAGGACGGCGCCGGTTGGAACATCGGTTCTTGCCACGGTACGAGGATGTGTGCATACCAACGGGCTATGCCAGTGCTGGCTGGAAGCCAGTGGCGCCCTCGGGCACGAATCTCCTGGAACACGCACTAGAACTCACGGCTACTCGATTACGCGAGCTGCGGCTCGCGCTCCGCCTTCGTCCGCTCGTTGGTCGCCGGCTCCACCTCGGTTTCGCGGCGCTTGTCGGCGAAGAACAACTCGGCCGTGTCGTTGAACAGCTTCATGGCGCGGCTGTCGCGATCGTCGGCTTCGAGCCGCTCGCGCAATTGCCGCACGAGCGCCGGCGCTTCGGTCCAGCGGACCAGCATGATCGCGCCTACGTCGTTGAGCAATTGATACACGCGGGCACGGGTGAGGTTCAGACGGCGAGCCACTTGCCGCACGGTTGCGCCCGAGCCGTCGAGCGCGAGCCGGCTCTCGGCAAGCCGTGCGATCTGGTCGCCCAGGTCGATGCGCACCTGCGCCATGAGCGGATCGACGAAGTGCCGTCGGATTTGCTCGAGGGTCACAGGGGTTGTCTGGCGGCACAAGGCGTGAATTCTCTCTTCGACCTGCGCGACGAAGTGCGGAACGATGCGAACGGCCAGGTGCGAGGGCGTATTCATGCGGCCGACGATGGCGTGCATCGATCCGAATACTTCGAGCACCGCGCGGACGCGCTTTTCGCCGTGCGTTTTCAGCGAGCGAATGGCTTGCAGCGAAAGGCCCGTGTAAGCATCCAGGGGAGTGTTCCAGATCACGCGAGGCAGATCCTGCAAGCTGCGGGCGCAGCGACCCATGGTTTCTTTACCCAGGTCGTGCGTTTGGACGCTGGCGCGCCACTCGACCCACAGGGCTTCGGAAACGAGCGATGGATCGACGCCGCCGCCGTGGGTGGCGTTGGTCACTTCCGCCGAAGTGGGCGCGTCGTTGGTGGCGCCGCCGGGCGGATGGGGGCGGGCGGCCCGCTGCAACAGCTCGACGAGCGAACGGATTTTTTTCTGGCCAATGCCGGCCGTGGCGTATAGCTCATCGAACGGCGTCGCGAGCGGCGTCGCGAGGAGATCGCGGAGCGTGCGACCCAGCAAGGCGATGGGGGACGACCGATCGCTCGGCAGCGCCCAGTAGGCCAGCGGTTTGTCGAGCCGGTCGGCAAACTCCTTCGAGAGTAATTTCTTGCGAACTTCATCGAAGCTCGCGACCAATCGATATTCGAACATCACCGCGGAACGATTCATCTTCATCTGGTTCTCCTCGAACACGTACAACGACCCAGCTCCACGCGAGCGTGGAGCGATCCTTCCATGAGTACGGCCGTACTACTCTCCACCGACCCGCCTCTTCCATGGTCGATGGGCATTAACGTCGCACACGCGAATTGTCTTACGCTTTAGCCACAGCTCGGAGTTAGCCTGTCCGATTGCAATCCAACGCGGGATTTATTGCAGTACGGCTCCGGTGTGCTCTCTGGGGTGGGATCCCGTCCGTCCGTTTGTACTGGTTTCCTAAAAACGTTGCTTCTCTACTTCCACTGACGCTGTTTCCACCGACACCGAATTTACTGCCACGATGACTAGGGAACGACTCCCCAAGAAAACGCTTGCCCAAAAAATCTGTCTATTATCGGGTTCGACTGTTGCGCGTTACTACGCGGCGCTGGGTAGGTTGGTTCAAAGGGCGGGCAAAATCTGTCGGCAACCCATTATTCCTAAAAAAACTTTTTTTTCTAGCCCCGTCGCTGCTTTCGATTATGTCGGTGCTTGCTTCAGGCGACCTTCTGCCCTTCGGATTGGCACGGCGCGATGAAATAGCAGGCAATTCGCAAGAAGTACCCGAATGGCTCGCGCGGTGACTCGATGCTGCAAATACCCTAGTGGAATCTCCTAATCGTGTCGAGGATTAACCGCGATTTCCTGCTTTCTGTCGCGACAAAACTCTTAAAATCGCTGGATTTACGTCTCACCTCCCTGCCGAGGGCCGCAGCCCGTGCTCGTCGAACGATCCTTGGGCGTGCTGAACAACTGTCGTGAGTGGCGACACGGTTGAATGGAGGAGCAAACGCCGTGCCGACCCGTGTGCCACCCTCGCCGCGCTGTGTCTCCGAAGGAAGGTCGGATGCTAACGCGAGATTATTTCTTGTGGACACTTTGTTTCAGAGGATTGGCATTCTGGGCTGGGCATGCGTGTGGCTGATCGGCAACGGGGCATGCAGCCATAGTGGTTTTCGAGACCACAATGGCTGATCCGTGATGACAATCTTCGCGGCTGGCTGAACGCACGTGACGAGTGAGGTTATTCACTTTCCTCGCACCCCTCCACACCGAACAGCGGTCCAAAATTATAGCGCCATTGCAGGGCGAGACTCATGCCGATCATTCCGTCGAGTGGTCCGACTAGAAAACGTCGCCACTCGTCGTCGTTCGGCGCTCGCGCACTGTCCTTCCTCGTCTCGATAACCCAGTTTTCGAGAGCATCAATGACGCCAATGTGCAAGGGAGTTACTTTGAGCACGCCCTGCAATGCGACCAACTCCTCCTCGGGGATCGGCAGCTTGTCTTTTCTGAGTCGGTCCTTGTTGGTTTTTGCAAAGTCCTTCTCGGCGGTCACCGCGAGCTCGCGAATTGCGTTTTCGTCGCGGATTTTATCGACCATTCTCAGCAATCGCTTTGCACGCCAGTCGGCCTGATTGACGTAGGCGAGAAACCGCACGAGACGCCTGGCTTTCGCCTCGTCGTCCGTCACGATCCATTTCCTATGTGCCCGTGCGATTCGGCATAAGTTCTTGTCCGCAATTTGTGATTTTTTGAGATAGCGGTAGCTTATGATCTGGAGTTTGAGTGGGGGTTTCTTCTTCGCTTCTTGATAGTCCGTAAGGAGGACAAGTACGTCATGGTCGCTGCCGAGCAGTCGCTCGTAGGCCGAAAAGAAAGGCTCGCTCGTGCAATAGTTCTCTGACGGAGACTTCACTCCCAGATCGAGGTCGGGGAGATCGACTCCCTTGGCCGGATTGATCCTGAGTTGCCGCGCCCCTGGCGCCTTGAATATGTGAGTTTCCAGCACTGCGACGAGAATCATCTCGACGACACTTCCGACCGTCTTCCCGTCGAGATTCGGAAATACACGATTCTTTCTAAGTCCCTCATACCAATGGGGAAGTTCCTCGCCGCGCCCGATCCTGGTGAGCACGGGTTCCAACTTCGCCACGTCGATCCCTGCGAGAGCCGAATTCACCAGCTTGATGGTCTTAGGCAGGTTCCGTTGCAGGATCTCTCGAAGGTGTTCTTTGGTCGGCATGGCTGAATAGATCGACTTCGCGGTAATGTGGCGGTAGGTTGTGGGGAAGGAGACCAGGGATCGTGAGCCGATCGAATACCCAGCCAGCCATCGGCGGCGGAGCGGCATTGCCGAAGAGGGCGTATTGGTCGTATACGGAAACGACACCGCAGTGGTCATCTGGGAAGCCCTGAATCCGGGCATACTCTGTATTAGTGAGCCTGCGGTAACGATCGCCGACTCTGTATCGCTCATAATGGCGGCTCGTTGTGGACGTCAGAGTCGGGGCAACGCCGTTTGTGCCGAAAATCGTGTAGCCCATTCTTGCTCCGCCTGCCTGATTGCTCAGTATCTCCACGCCCTGCACGAAGCGGTTAACGGGGGTGTTCGCGGCAATCCACTTGAGTGTGGTTTCCGTGAAGTCGAACTCATCGGAAACCAGGCCTTGCAGAACCTCGCTTAGCATCACTGGAGGCAGTGCAGCGGAGAAGGACGATAATCCTGCTGCGATAAAACGACCTGAACGGGCCATGCCCCAGGAGGGAAATCTGCCCACATGAGTTTCGATGGGTTTCCATGCTGGCGGGTCCCAAACGGCGTCGAACAGCCGACCGTCTCGATTGGCGATATCCTCGGCAGTTGCCAGTCGGAGCGGAACCGGCCCATCAAAAAGCTTGGCGGGTGACGCAAGCGCGCGCTCATGGACTCCAATGATAAAGACACGCTGCCTGTTTTGAGGCAGACCAAAATGCATGGCGTTGAGCAGACGCCACTCGATGTAGTAGTTAGCGTCCGCCAGCGAAGAGAGGATCGTTGCAAAGTGGAATCCCGTCTCCATCGTGAGCAATCGCTTGACGTTCTCGAGCACGAAATACTTGGGTTGTCGCTCGGTAAGAACGTCCACAATTTCCTGAAATAGAGTACCTCGCGGGTCGCGCACGCCTTTTTTCTTGCCAGCGCTGCTGAATGGTTGGCAAGGGAAACCAGCCGTGAGAATATCGTGATCGGGAATCTGGCCCTTCAATCCCCGAATATCCCCCGCGTGGATTTCCTTCTCACCGAACCTGCTTCGATAGACCTCGCAAGCCTTTGGGCAATTGTCATTCGCCCAAATCGTTGAGATCCTCCGTCTTTCGGCAGCGACTCGGAAGCCACCGATGCCCGAGAACAACTCCACCGCGGTCATGTCCCCTAGCGCAGGGACTCGGTGAGTCGTAGCCTCAATTTTTTGGGTTTTTCCGATTCGCATTCCCAAACCACCAAAATCTTCCAGCCCAACTGCTTAAGAAGATTCGCCTTTTGGCGGTCCCTCAGTTTATTTAGACGAAATTTTTCGCGCCAGAATCCCGCATTTCTCTCGGGTGTCGTCGTCTTTTTGCACTGAGTGTGCCTGCGCCCGAAGCACCCGTGGACGAAGATTACCATCTTCCTGTTGGGCAGCACATTGGACGAAAGAACTTTTCACGACTTGACTTGGTGCATGACACCGTTTCTCCCGGCCTAGAAATCGATCTCCATCAGGTCGCTGCCCAACTCCGTCTTGGGGAAAATTGCCCGGGCCACGGGCAGACCGATCGGGTCGAGCTCGCTGACCAGGGGATTTAGGTGTACCAGCACTAATCTCCCCACGCCGGCCGCGCGGGCGACGTGCGCCACGGGCGTCGTGCAGCTATGGCCCGTCAGTTCGGCCAGGTGCGCCAGGTCGTCGGAAAAATAGCACTCGTGGATCAACAAATCGACACCGCGAATGTGCTCGATGTAGTCGGCGCCGACTCGGGCCGTCGTGTCGGTGACGTAGGCCATCGATCGGCCCGGCCAGTCGAGCCGGAATCCCACCGAGCCGCCGGGATGCGCCAGCGGAAAGTGCGTTAGTCGGCCGCCCTGGGGCAGCGGAATCTCCTTTTCGAGTGGGCGGTAGTCGCAGGGCAGCGCGACCGGAAAGATTAGTTCATTCAACAGGTGATTTTGAACGGCCGCCAGCTTGTCGGGCTGCGCGTGAACGGTCGTCCGCAGGACGGGCTTCTCGTAGAGCACGTCAAAGAGAAACGTCAGCCCGGCGACGTGATCCAAGTGCGCGTGCGTGAGGAAGATATCCAGCTCGGGAGTGACTAGATAGTCTCGCACGCGGAACATGCCGGTTCCGGCGTCGAGCACGATGCCCACTTCGGGCAACATGAGGCAAGCGGTGTGGCGGAGTTGATTGGGATGGTAGCCGGTTGAACCCAGCAGCACGAGCCGCATCGCATGGCACTCCCGGACTTGCGCAGGCGGCGTCGATGGCCGCCTTCCCCGGCAGCGTATCGTGTGGCAACGCGGCGTGCAATGCGTGGGGGACGACGGTGGCCTATTTGTACCTCTTGGGACAGTTGTCCGGCCGAGCGGTCATAAGGCGTTTCAGTCCGATAGGTGAGCCATTCTTTCGGAATACCTAGCGTTTGGCGTAGGATTTCCATACTGTATTAGTAGGGGCTACAGCCAGCCGGTCGAACCGCAATGATCACATCGGTCCACATCCAAGGATTTCGTTCCTGCGAGGACGTTCGCCTCGATTCTCTCGGCCATTTGGTCGCGATTGTGGGGCGGAACGGCGCTGGAAAGACGAATGTCCTTGAGGCGATCGACTGGGCTTGTCGCACGGCCACACGAAGCGATCCTCTAAGCCCAGGACACACCCTCGTATCGCACGGGACAACAGTTCGCGTCTCGCTCGAGTGGCAAGAAGCCGGGCAGGCATTTCGGTACGCGATCGACTACGAATTACGACTGCACGAGAAATCTGCTATTCACTTGATAGAACGCCTCGACCATTTTGATGGGACAACTTGGCACGAGACTTTGACTCGCAGCGGCGCGCGAGTCTCCCTTGGGAACAAGGTTTTGAACATCGGTACGGCGACTCCTTGCCTGCCGGTGGTCGCAGCGTTTGTTCCTGGTACTGATGCAATTGCGACACAAGTCCAAGCGGCCATCTCGTTTCTTCAGCGCGTTCGATACTATCCAATCGATGAGTTGAACGAACCGTCCGAAGAATCGTTCTTTGTTGGCAAGGACGAATTCGATTCTTGGTGTGCGGCCCAGAAGCCGGGAGCCGCCGCTACCAAATCCGTCCTTCGTCGCTTGCTCTATCTTTATCATCGCGATCGGCCGCGATTCGATGAGCTAAAATCGCTTTTGGGCGAGGATGGCTTGGGGATTGTTCACGCAATTGAAGTGCAGGAACTGACTGCATCGTCTGGCTCTGAGGCGGATTCGTTCTACATCGTTCGCTACCGTCCGATGCCTGAATCAAACTCACTGTACTATCCAAACCTGTCGTCTGGTACCCGCCGGCTTATTTCGATCCTTGTGGCGCTGGCCTTTGACAACTGCTCAGTAATGCTCCTCGAACAACCCGAGGATGGCATTCACTCCGGCTTGACGAAGAAGCTTGCGGACATCCTTCGACACAGCGCCGGCCAGCTTCAGTTGATGGTGTCGAGCCATTCGCCAAACGTGATTAACCGCCTAAAACCAGACGAAGTAAGGCTCGTGGCGATTGATGAAAAGGGCCACACCCGAGTACGTCGGCTGACCGACCAGGAGATTGGATCCGCCAGCGAATATCTGAGCGATGACCGTCCTCTCGAGGATTTTCTCTTGCTCCTCGACGAGGATGCGTGACTTGCTTACTTTTGGAATTCTCGGCGAGGACATTTCGGATGCCGAAGCGCTGGCCGTGATCGTCCGCAAACTTGCGGGATCCGAAAAGCTGCCAATTCGGAAGAAGGGCTACGATGGCTGCCAAGAGTTATTGCGAAAGGGAGCGCACGATCTGCGCGCCTGGACGGGCCTCGGGGTCTCGAAATTCATTGTGTGCCATGACGCGGACCGAAATAGCCCAGATGAAATACGCCAAAGGGTTCTCGGCGCCGTGGTGACTCCGACCGGATTGGCCAGTTCGGCATGGGAAATCGTCATTCCCGTCCAGGAGTTGGAAGCTTGGATCCTCGCCGACAATGCAGCAATCAAACAAGTGATCCAAACATGGTCGGCACGCGAGATCACAAGCCCGGAACGACAGGACGATCCGAAAGAGTTCCTTGTCGGACTCTGCCGGAAGATAAACAAACAACCTCTATATTTTCCCGCGGTTCACAATCGAAGCGTTGCAAAACACCTGGACCTGGACGTTGTTTTGCGGAAGTGCCCATCATTCGAACCGCTGGCTGCCTTCGTGAGAAAGGCGTGCGAAGGGGCACCGCAGTAGCCGACGAAATACGGGACGTAGGTGTCTGCGGCGTTGCCGGCTACCCGGCCTTCGGCATCTCGGCGAGCGGCGATGACTGCTCCCACCCCGGTCGCCCTACTCGCGTTCCAAGGCGGCAGGGTACAATCAAACGCGGAAAGTGTTGGGAGTCGTTTTCGCCGTTTTTCGCACGAACTCATAGGTTTGAGTAAAACGTCTCTCGACCTTACGCAATCGCCCACCCACAATCGAGCGAGACGACCCCCTCGTGAGCAATACCGACTCTTCTTCGCCCGCGGCCGGATCCGCGCCGCTGCTGCCCGACAAACCGCTCTCCGATGGTCAGCTCCCGGTCGGCCAGATTCTGGTGGATCACGATCCGGACAGGGTCAGTGACTTGATCTCGATGATCAAGGAATCGGCCGACAAGCTGGCCGAGGATCACACCAGCCGCGGCGACTTGAAGATCCTCAGCCGCACGCTGCGCGAGTTGCGGTACGCCTTCAAGGTCTTTGCGCCCTACCGCTCGCGCCGCAAGGTGACGGTCTTTGGCTCGGCCCGCACGCGGCCGCTGGAGCCGACGTTTCAGCAGGCCGTCGAGTTTGGCCGCGCGATGGCGCAGAAAAGCTGGCTGGTCGTCACCGGCGCCGCCAGCGGAATCATGGAGGCCGGCCATTTGGGCGCCGGCCGCGAGAACTCGATGGGCCTCAACATCATGCTCCCCTTCGAGCAGGAGGCCAACCCGGTCATCGCGGGCGACCCCAAGCTCGTCCACATGAAGTATTTCTTCACCCGCAAGCTGATGTTCGTCAAGGAGTGCGACGCCGTGTGCCTGCTGCCCGGCGGCTTCGGCACGCTCGACGAAGGGCTCGAGGTGCTCACGCTGTTGCAAACCGGCAAGCGCGACATGGTGCCGGTGGTGTTTCTCGACGAGCCCGGCGGCAGCTTTTGGCCGGACTTCCACGAATACGTCAAACGGCGACTTTTGAAGCACGGCATGATCTCGCCCGAGGATCTTTCGCTGTACAAACTGACCGACCACGTCGAAACCGCGGTCGACGAGATCCTGGGCTTCTACCGCGTGTACCACAGCATGCGATACGTGCGCAACAAGTTGGTGATACGGTTGAGCGAAGCCCCGAGCGGGCCGCTGTTGGCCGACATCAACGCGCACTTTACCGATATTCTGTCCGAGGGCGAGTTCCGCGTGAGCGGTCCGCTGCCTGAGGAAAAAGACGAACCGCAATTGACGCTGCTGCCGCGCTTGGTGATGCGTTTCAATCGCCGCAGCCTGGGCCGGCTACGGCAGTTGATCGATTGTTTGAATCGAGGGAGCGTGACGGCGGAAGAAGCCGCGGATCGACGCAGCCCGGCATAGACCGAACCAACGGAAAGGGGTCGGCGAGTCGTTGTCGGAAGCCGGTTCTGCGAACGGCCGAGTCCCGCCGGCGACAACGAGTCCCGACCCCCTCGGCTTGCCCACGTCATTCCCGCGCAGGCGGGAATCCAGTACACCACAAGTCGGTTCTGCACCACAAGAATTACAATCGCCCCGCACGAGTCTCCCCTGCCCACCTTACTCCTCGAGTCCCTGGATTCCCGCCTGCGCGGGAATGACGACCGAGTAGTAAAGTTAGAGGTTCTAAATTCGCAGCGCACTCAGTACCCGCTCGGCCGCTTGTTCGCCGCTGTGGATGCAGTGCGGGATGCCGACGCCGTGGTAGGCGTTGCCCGCGAGTTGTAGCCCGGGCAGTCGCTGGACCGCGGCTTCGATCCGCGCTATGCGTTCCAAGTGTCCGAGGTGATATTGCGGCATCGCATGGGGCCAGCGCGCGATCTGAAACATGCTCGGTTCACCGCGGATGCCGAGTAGCGCGCCGAGCTCTTCGACGACGATGGCCCGCAGCTCGCTCTCGGGGGCGAACACCAAATCGGGTCGCGCCGCGCCACCGAGAAACACGCGCAGTAGTACATGCCCCTGGGGAGCGCGGCCCGCGTACTTCACGCTGCTGAAGCTCGTCGACAGGATCCGCCGCCCATCGATCTGCGGCACGACGAAGCCGAAGCCATCCAGCGGGCGAGCAATTTGCGACTCAGCGTACGCGACCAGCGCAATGGCCGTGCCGGCGTAAGGGATCGCGCGCAATTCGCTGGCCAGCGAGGCATCGAACGATTCGACAGTCGTCGCGGCTTGCGGCGCGGAGGCGGCGAGGATGATTGCGTCGAAGGGGCCTTGGATTGGAGCGTTCTGTTGATGCGGCGTGTGACCCTCCCCTGACCCCTCCCTTAAATGGGAGGGGAGACCCTCACCCTGCCCTCTCCCTGGGAGGGAGAGGGGTTTTGATGCCGCCTCCTTCAATTGCACGTGCCACTTTCCCGCGGGCTGTGGCACGAGGGCGTCGACCGGCGAATTCAACCGCACCGTGCCCTCGGGCAATCTTGCCGCCAGCGCGGAGACCAGGCTGGCCATGCCGTCACGCGGCGCGGCGAACAAGCTATAGCGTGCGCCGGCGTCCGCGGCCGCGTTGGCGTGCCGATCGCGCAGGGCCGCTTTGATCAGGCTGCCGTGGCGGCGTTCCATGTCGATGAACCGCGGCAGCGTCGCGGCCAGGCTCAATTGCTCGGCGTCGCCCGTGTAAATGCCGCTGGCCAGCGGTTGCACGAGGCGGTCGAAGGCCTCGCGGCCGAGTCGCCGGCGTGCAAATGTCGCCAGGCTTTCATCGCCCGTCTCGCGCCGCGGCGGCACGAAGCGCTCCGCCAACAATCGCAGCTTGCCCCGTACGCTCAACAGGGGTGACGTCAGAATCGGCCACATCCGGCTGGGCTGCATCAGCAGAAAACCCTCGGGCACCGGATAGAGTTGCCCGTTGCAAACGACCAATGCCCTGCGATGCTCCAGGTTCGGCGCGAGCAATTGATCGGCAAAACCAATTCGCCGGCAAAGATCCACCGCCCAAGGGACGTTGGTGATGAAGTTGTCGGCGGCCAATTCGAGCAGATAGCCGTCGCGGCGCTCGGTTTGCAGCACGCCGCCCAGCCGGTCGCTGGCCTCGAAGAGCGTGACGTCGATTGCCGCGTCGAGCTCATGCAAACGATGGGCCGCGGCCAGTCCCGAAATGCCGCCGCCAATAACGGCTACGCGGCGGGATGGCGAGGAGGTGGGCATGAGTCTGGTAAAAAACCACGACACCGAAGAAAGGCAACTTCAGCCACGGCTGGAAAACGGATTTCAAAGAACTTAGAGTCTATCCGGAAAAGATTCGTCGGGTTTCCTAGGGTTTCAAGCCGCGGGGGCCCGGTAGTGGAACTTTCGATCTTCAGACGGCGCGAGCCGCCGGAGCA
>Ga0163144_10003508_pt1 | contig 35685 bp, 31 predicted proteins | sample OliLak19BULKMAT1_FD_123175 | JGI IMG/M metagenome (GOLD analysis project Ga0163144, IMG submission 123175) | Freshwater microbial mat bacterial communities from Lake Vanda, McMurdo Dry Valleys, Antarctica - Oligotrophic Lake LV.19.BULKMAT1 | ecosystem: Environmental > Aquatic > Freshwater >...
CCGAGCTTCTTGCGCGCCTCGATGAAGAAGAACGCGGCCGCGAGCGCCAGCGCCATGTAGGACAGAGCGCCGAAGAAGGAGTTCACGGGCAGGAACCAGCGGTTCTCGGGGATGGCCCAGAACGCGAGGAGCCGCGCAACCCAGGCGAACAGGTGCAAGGTAAGACCCGAGCCGAGAAGGGCCAGCATCGTCAGGCGCGCGCGCTCGCTCTTATTGACGAGGTAGCTCACGGCAACGACGCATGCCGCGGCGTAAAAAAGGAAGGCACCCCATGAGAGGACCAACTGGGCCATGTCGCGACTATTCTAGCAGACTAGTCGCCGGACCAGGGGTTGAAGCTGCCGCCCTTGATAGGAGCCTCGGCGCACAGCTTCTCGAACAGGGCGAGCTGGGCCGCCGTCGCGCCGCGCGACTTGAGGCTCTCGAGCGCGGTGTAGTAGCCCATGTTGTACTCGGTCTGCGACCACGGGCGGCCCTTGTAGGAGATCGCGCCCGACGCGGCGGAGCGGACCTCGGCGTCGGTGACCTTCGGGGCCTTCTTGCCGCCCAAGGTGCCGGCGAGCATCCCGAGGCCGAGCACGCCGCCCATGCCGCGGAACAGATCGTCGATGTTCGGGACCGGGCCATTCCAGCCTTCGGGCAGCTGAGGCACGGCGACGGGCGCGTTCGAGGCCGCCCAGTAGAGCGCGCTGTAGATCGCCACGACGGCCGACGCGCCCACGAGCCAGAGCAGGAAGGCCTTCAGCGCGGAATCGGAGGCCGGCTTCACCGCCGCCTTGCGGATCTCGCCGGTGCGCGCGTTCATCGACGCGACCTCGTCGCCGGCCTGCAGGGAGTACCAGAGGTCCTTGGCGCCGCTGCCGGGCTCGACGCGCGGCATGAGGCTGACGCGCGTCACGCCGTCGACGTCCTTGAGCGCGGCGTCGGGGCCCATCTTGACGCCCATGTCGAAGGAGGACGCGCCGACGCCCGAGGCGAGGCGCGAGGCGGAGGCGATGCCGCGCGGCTCCGGCTCGAAGGCGTCCATCATCGTCTCGGTGATCATCGTGCGGCGCGCGGGCACCATGTACTCGAGGCCGCCCACGCCGAAGAAGAAGCGCCACTCGTCGCCGACCCAGGCGCCGTTGAACGAGCGGGACTCGTGCACCGCGGACAGGAACTTGATCTTCTCGGGCGCGGCGAGCGCGGAGACCTTCTCGAGAGCGAGCGCGTAGAGCTCGTTGGGCGCGACGGCATGCTTGAGGCCCGTGGGCGCCTTGACGGCGGCCTTCTTGGCCTTTTCCGACACCGCGTCGACGCTGACGAAGACGCCCGCGGCGCCGACGGTTCCGATGCTGCCGTGGTCGTCGTAGAACCTGTAGGCCAGCTGCGAGCCGAGCAGGGAGAGCGAGACCGAGGAGCCGGCGCCGAAGCCGGGGAGCTCCTTCCTGAGGAGGTCCAAGGCGTTGTCGGGAGAGAGCGCGACCATGGACGCGAAATTCTCGATGGAGACCGCGTTCGCCGAGCCGGCCGGAAGCGCACCTTGATAGACGCTGGCGCGGGCCTCGGGCGCGCCGCCGAGGACGCTCGACGCGAAATCCACATAGATCAGCGCGCCGGGGACGGAGAAGGTGTAATGCCACTGCTTGCCCTCGCGGACGGGCATCGAGGCGGTCGCCGACACGAAGCGGACCTGGTCGGCGGTGACGCCGCGCTCGAGGGCGATGTCGCGCGCCTGCTTCAGCGCCTGCGCGTACGTCGCGTTCGGATTAGGCAGCGCCCGGCTCGCAGCGCCGATCATGCCGAAGGCGCCGAGCGCCGCGCCGAGATACATGTCCATGTCCGGGCCGAAGCGCATGCTCTCGCGGATCGCCTCCTCGCCCATGCGGAGAATGTCCGCGATCGCCGAAGCCATCGCGTAGTAGCCCGCGGCGGCCGCGCCGACGACCAAAGCGAAGATCCCGAGCTGGATCGCCGTGCCCATCGCGTCGCCGTCATCGGAAGCCTTGACGCGCGCCGGCTTGGAGGCGACGGACTCGAGAACCTTCTGCGTGACCGTCGGACCGTGGCCCGCGAGGTTGTAGCCGTTAGGGATGCGAGGATCCATTTTACGGCCGACGCCGAGCGCCAGCACGCCGGGCAGGCCCTTGGACATGTTGCGGTCGGTCTCGTTGCCCGTCTCGCCGATCTCAAGGCCGCTGAGCTTGAGGCCGAGGCGCGTCAGCCACGACGCCTTCTTCGCGGCTCGGGGCACGTACATCATGTCGCCGATCACGAGCGCGTCCGAGGCGGAGATCCCCAGCTTTTCCGCGATTTTCGCGGTCGCCGGCGACTTCGTGATGATGGAGAACGTGGCGTAGCCCGGGTTCTTGGCGTCCTTGGGGAGGCGTCCGGAGACCTCGACGTCGATGCCTCGCTTGGCGAGCTCCTCGCTCATGATCCCTGCGACCTGCTTCATCTGGACCGGGGTCGCGCCGACCTTGATCATCAAGGCGTAGCCGTAGGTGTTGAAGGACTCCTTGGGGTTCAGCGAGTCGCCCGGATGCTGCTCGACGCCCGCCTCGGAGAGGCGCGCGACCGTCGCGGCCGACGCCGCCTTGACGGCCTCGAGCTTGCCGGCCGCGAGCGGCTCGGCCTCCCAGATCTTGACCGGGACGCCGTTCTGAAACTGATAGAGCTTGCCGCCGCTGTTGGCGGCCGCGTACATCCCCTCGGTCACGTCCGCGGGAAGGCTCGCGAGCGACTCGAACACCGTGAGCTGAGTGGAGCCCGCGCGCTTCTCGTCGCCGCGGTCGCTGACGACCGCGAAGTGCTTCCCGGCCTTGCGGATGGCGCGGATGGCGGCGATCTTATCCTCGGGAAGGACGGCGTTGTAGCCCGCGAGCGTGTCGTCGAAGTCGGAGATCACGAGCTGCTTGTCCGCGGCGGACGCGATGATCTTGGCGGTCAGCGCGCTCCCGGCCTGCGGCAGGGAGAACACCGCGCCGGTGACGAGCGCGATGGCCTTCAGGGCCGCGCGATGGACGCTATATAGGGAAGCGGACTCGACCGTCTTGGGCGCGTCGGCCTTAGGGGCGGCGGCGGGGACGACGGATTTCGGCGCCTCGGGCGCGGCGGAAGGCGCGGACAGGCTCGGGGCCAGGGCGGATGCGAAGGCGGCGACGGCGTCGGACTCGGAGACGCGCGCGGACTCGGCGCCGGTGAGAACGTCTTCAAGGTCGCGTCCGGCGGCGCTAGCGGCGGAGCCGGCGGTCTCGGGCTTCGCGAGCGCGTTGAGCGCGGGCGCCGCGGCCAGGAGCTTCTCGGAGACCGCGGCGGCGGCCGTGACCTTCAGGGCCGTGGGCGCGGCGGCGACGGGTGCAACCATGACCGGCGCGGCCGACAGAACGGAGGGCGCCAGCAGCGACGGCGCGGTCAGCGAGAGCGCGGGGAGCGCCAGCGTCGCGGCGGGAGCGAGCGTCGAGCCGATGCCGGCCTGAGGCATCGCGACCGGAGCGGCGCGGCCGGAGATCGTCTGCGCGACGGCCTGCTGCGCGTCGAGCCCGAGGGAAAGAACGACGATGGCGGCGGAGAGGAGGATCGAGACGAGACGATTGAGGCGTCGGGCCATGTGAGGGTTTCTCCCTTGCGGCGCGGTCGGGCGTCTATCCTTATTGTACCCGCGGCCGCTCTCCCGGTCCTGGGCCGTACGGGTAAGGATTCGGAGGCATTCGGTCTAGGCCCAAAGCACCAGAGGCGCCGTCACGCCGTGATGACAATAGTGACACATGGGCCTTTGGGCCCAGAGAGGCCTAGGACTCATGGCCCTGATGAGGCCCGAAAGACCCGGCTAAGATTAGGTCCATGAGCCCCCTCAAACTCCTCCCCCTCGTGATCCTCGCCGCTCTCGCCTCCCCCGCCCGGGCGCAGTTCTGCCCGCTCGAAGACGGCGACACCATCCAAAAAATCGTGGCCTGCAAGCAGGGGGTCTCGACGGATACGTGCCGCAAGCTGGCCCAGAGCGTGGGCTGCGCGGTCGTGCGCGAGCTGCCGTCGATCAACGCGATCGTCATCGAACTCCCCGCCTTCCGAGCGGACGGCGCCGAGGCCAAGCTCATGCGCACGTTCCAGGTCGATCTCGTCGAGACCGACAAGAAGATCAACTGGCTCAAGGCGACCACGGCCCCGACGAATCCATCGGCCCAGTTCGGCTGGGGCGACGCGAAGGAAATTCTCAAGAGAATCGCCGCCGCGAACCCGGCGGCCAAGCCCGCCGCCGCCGATCCCGAGCAGCCGTGGGGCGTCCGCCGCGTGAACGCCGCCGCGTCTTGGACGACGCCGCGCGGGCAAGGAGCCGGCACCGCCGTCGCGATCATCGACACGGGCATCTCGCGGACGCACCCCGACCTCGCCGGCCTCGTGATCGGCGGCTTCAACGCGATGGACCCCAAGAAGCCCGAGGCATGGGATGACGACCAGGGCCACGGCTCCCACGTCGCCGGCACGATCGCGGGCAAGCGCGACGGCAAGGGCGTCGTCGGCGTGGCGCCCATGACCAAGCTCTACGCGATCAAGGTGCTCGACAAGGACGGCAACGGCGGCTTCTCCGACGTGATCGCGGGCATCGAGTGGGCGGCCAAGCGCGGCATCAAGGTCGCGAACATGAGCCTCGGCGCCGACGAGGGCAGCGAGGCGCTCAAGCGCGCCGTGACGGCCGCCAATAGGGCCGGGCTCCTGATCGTGGCCGCCGCCGGAAACTCGGGAGGCTCCGTCGGCTTCCCCGCGAGCTACCCCGAGACCATCGCCGTCGCCGCGTCCGACCCGAAGGACGGCGTCGCCGAGTTCTCGAGCCGCGGGCCCGAGGTGGACTTCATCGCGCCGGGCGTGGACGTGAAATCGGTCAAGATGGAAGGCGGCTACGAGGAGCTCTCGGGGACCTCGATGGCGGCGCCGCACGTCGCGGGCCTCGCGGCCCTCGCGGTGGCGCGTGGCGCGTCGACCCCGGCCGCCGTGCGCGCGATGCTGCGCGGCGCGGCGACGCCTCTTCCGGGCCTGACTCCCTCGCTTCAGGGGCTGGGCATGATCGACGCCGGCAAGCTGCCTTAAGCCACCGACTGTTTCGACGGGCGCCGATCCGCGGGGCTTTACCCCACGTTCTCGCGGACAACCGGCGCCCGTCCTCTATTTATCGGGCGCGGCGTAGACCGTCTCGGCGTCCGGAAGGAGCGCGTCCTTCCCGAAGCCGGGCGTGCGCAGGTCGTAGAAGTCGCGATAGCCGCGGAAAATCGTCCCGCCGGACGAGGGGACCTCGATGAGCGCGTAGTCCCCGCCCGCGTCCTTGCGCAGGCCGAAGAAGCGCCCCTTCACGATCTTCCCGCCCGCGAGCACGACCTCGACGGGACCACCGTTCGGGATCTTGCCCGCGACGTCGGAGATGGTTGAGATCTTGTCCCTCGACGAGTAATGCTCGACGCGCAGCGACGCCTTGTCCACGCGATGATCCTCGCGGCTGAGGGTCGTCTTCCCCTTCGGCCCTTCGAGGACGATCTGTGCGCCGTCGGCTTTCACGAGCCGGCCCGACACGGTCTGCGCAGACCATTTGAGATCGTCGAGGTCGCGGATGTCGAGGTCGACGACGCGGCCTTGATACCTCGCCAGATCCTTGAACGGGTCCGCGACGGCGGGGCGGTCGTGCACGACGACCTCGCCGGGCCGCAAGGTCGCGCCGTCGAAGTTGATGTCCACCTGGCGGCGGACCTCAGCGATGTTCCCGGCGTCCTGGCCAAGGCCCACGAGCTTGCCCCCGGACTCGAAGATCATCTTCCCGCCGGCCAGCCCGCGGAACGCGCCCTGGACGCTTTCGCCGTTGTGCAGCTTCACGGTGAGGCGGGGATCGCTGGGGTTATTCCCGGGCATCGAACGGAGCACCGCCTTCACGCCCTCGTCCTTTTCGCCGGCGACGAGCGTCTCCCATTGGGCGGGCGTGAAGTTCTTGCCCGCGTCGGGCAAGGTCTTCGCGTCGATGGGCATGATCCGCAAAGGGGCGAGCGCGGCGGCCGGGAGCGCGCCCGGCTTCGGGGCGGCGGCGGGCGTCGACAGAAAGCCCAGCACGCCGAGAGCAGAGGAAGGACTCAAAGCGGGAGCCGAAACGCCTCCGGGGACCAAGGTGACAACGGCGCCCGCGGCCGCCGAACCCGACGCGGCCGACGCCGCCTCGCCGATGACCTGCCCCGACGCGGGAACGGCGAGCAGGAAGACCAAAGCCGCCGAGAGGGGTTTCATGAAACGAGTGTAAGCCCGAGTTTCTGGCGCGTCAAGGGGTAGCCCCACATCCCGGACCGATGCAACTTTTCATCCCCTTCGATCGTATAAAGGCATGGATATCACGCCCATCAACTCTTCGCGCGAAGAGTTCTACATGCCTGGCACCGCGCGGATGCCGGCGACTCGCTTATCGGCCTGTTCGCACCGAAAAGCTTCCCGAGCATGTTCGACTACTGCATGAAGGTTCTTGGATATTCCGAGGGCGCCGCTTATCTCAGGATCTACGCCGGACGGTTATCGCTTCAGTACCCCGAGATTCTCGAGCTTCTCAGGACGCGCCGAGTTCATCTCACCGCGATCCGTACGGTCGGCCCGCATCTCAAGCCTTCGAACAGCAGCGAGCTTCTGTCTCGCGCCTCCGCCAAGACGGAGCGCGAGTTGAAGTTCCTGATCGCGGCATCCGCGCCGCAACCGGAGCGTCTCGAAGTGCTTCGCCGGCTTTCAGCCCCTGAATCGGCGAGGCCGGAAACTTCAAGCGAACCTGTCGCCGAACCGGCACCAACATCGCCCGCGCTTATATCGGAGCCTCTCATCAAACCCGCTCCCCCACCCAAGGCGCGAATCGAGCCGATCAGCGCCGATCGCGCCCGGTTCGGATTCACCGGAACCGTTGAATTCTTGAAAAAGTTTGAGCGGGCCCGCGAACTGCTCAGGCACCGATATCCGGCGGGCGCCGCTGAGGACGTGTTCAACGCCGTGATCGAGGTGTTCCTCGAAGCTCGTGATCCGGCGCGCAAATCGAAGCCGGCGCGCCGCGCGTCAAACCCTCGTAGCCGGCGGATCGCGAGTTGGATCAAGAGCGAGGTCTTTCGCCGAGACGGCGGTCGTTGCGCCTACGTGTCGGCCGACGACGTCCGCTGCGATGAGCGCGGCGGCCTGGAATACGACCACATCGTGCCATGGGCGAAAGGCGGCCCCTCAAACGATCCCGCGAATATCCGCCTTCTTTGCCGAACTCATAACGCCTACGAAGCGGCGGTCGCGTTTGGATCAGCCGCCGCAAGGCATCGCAAGCGTGGGCCGTATGTCTCCCCGGCCGGGGCCCTCTCCGCCTGGCGCGACGCACGCGGGCGAACCCTACAACACGAATCCCGTCAAGAGGCCGGCCGCGGCGACATTGCGCGTGGCGCGCACGAGGGCGGAGCCTAGCCGGGGCATTATGGACGTCAGCCGGACCGCGGCCTCCCCTCCCGGCGCCCAGAGCAGCGAGGCTTGAAGCAGCCGCCCGCGCCGCAGGCGCGAGGAGAACCGCCCCCGCCACGCCGCCCCCCAACGGCCGGAAAGCTTCGCCGCGTCCAACGGCCCGGTCCCGATCAGATCAGCGAGCATGACCGCCGACTCGAGCGCCATCGCCTGGCCGTCGCCGCACAAGGGCACGATCATCCCGGCGGCGTCGCCGATGAAGAGCACCCTGCCGCGGCCGGTCCCTTTCGGGCAGAACTCGAGCCCGGCGACCGCTTGAAAGCCCTCCTCGGCGGCGACGAGCGCGGAGAGGCGATCGTGAAGGCTGGCGCTGCGCGCGCGCACGGCGGCGCGGACGTCGAGCCAGCGCGGGGCGCGCAGGCGGCGCACGAGGTTCTGATGAAGCAGGAGGCCCACGTTGACGAGCCCGCCTTCCACGAACGTCATGCCGCAATAGCCGCCGGGGAACAGATGCATCTCGACGCGACCGCGGAGCTCGCAGGCCAGGCTCCGTCCCGCCTCGCTGTCCGCCGGGCGGTGATGCCGCTTGAGGCCGAGCCACGGCGTCGGGGACGGGGAAGAGGACCGCTCGAGCCGGGCGTCGAGCGCGGACCGCCGGCCGTAAGCCGCCACGACGAGGCCCGCGACGACCTCGGTGCGCCGCCCGTCCCTCCACGCGACGGCCACGCGCACCCCGCCCGAGGCCTCCTCGACGCGCTCGACCTTCGCGCCCTCGAACGCGGCGGCGCCGGTGCGGCCCGCGTGGCGAAACAGGGCGCCGTCGAGCGCCGCCCGGCTGAGGCCGAACGCCTCTCCATTGAGCTCGAACAGCGCGTCGCGGCCCGAGGCGGAGTAGAACCTCCCCTGCGTGACGCGCGCGGGCTCGAGCGCGAGGATTTCCGAGAGGCAGCCGACCCTTTCAAGCAGGCGGCGCGATTCCGCGGACAGGAACTCCCCGCAGAGCTTCGCGCGCGGGAACGTGTCCTTCTCGAGAAGGAGCACATCGCGGCCCGCGCGCGCGAGAAGAGCGGCCAAGGCGCTGCCCGCGATTCCCCCTCCGATGATGACGATCTCACGGCGGCCGTCAGGGGTGTTCATTAAAACCATTTTAGGCGATCGCCGAACCGTCCTCCATCTCCGAGGCGCGACGTTCTTATGTCAGCGAGTCCCACTTGACATTATCGTTAGCATCTGCTAACTTATGAATATGTCCGGCCAATCCCGCATCATCGTGAACGACGACGACGCGCCCTCCAAGCGGGCGATCCTCAGGGCCGCGCTCGAGCTGTTCGTCTCGCGCGGCTACGACGCGACCACCATCCGGGACATCGCCGCCAAAGCGAAGTACACGAATCCCGCCTTGTTCAAGTTCTTCCCTTCGAAAGAAGCCCTCGGCGTCTACCTTTTCGAGCGCGCCTACCGGGAGCTGCTGACGAAGTTCGAGACGGACTTCGAGAAACAGGGCCCGCTCGACTCGGTGCTGAGCCAATGGATGAGGACCTACGTCGCGCTCCTGTCGGAAGACCTTCATGCCGTGCTCTTCGTCCACAATAACCTCACGTTGTTCTGGCCAAAAATCGCCTCACGCTTCGGGAACAAGACCCTGTTCGGGGTGCTCCGCCGCTGGATACGAAAAGGCCGCGATGAGAACCGCATCGGGACCTCGGCGCCGATCGAGGTCCAGATCGCCGCCGTCAGCGGGTTCTTCCACCAGCTGGCTCAGATGATCAAGCTCGAGGAGATCGACGCGCGCCGGCAGGAGGCCCTGATCCAAGGAGGAACCCGGGTCTTGGCCGCGATCCTGCAGCCGGACGCCGCGCCGGGACGTGGGAGAAAATCATGACTCGCCCCAAGACGGTTCTGATCGCGTTCGTCGCGGTCCTCGTCGTATTTTTCATCACGCATGCGCTCAAGTTTCCAGGCAGCCTGGCTCACCTGATGCAGGCGACGGGAGGACAAAAGATCCTCGACATGCAGGCGTCCTTTTCGAGCGCGGAAACCTATGAGCGGCTCGCGGCGATGGGCGAGGTCGGACGGAGTCTATACCTGCGCACGGTCCTGACGATCGATCTCATATTTCCCGTGACCGTCTTCGCTTTTTTCACGGTATTAGCCCGCTTCACGACCGAGCGGCTGCGCATGAGCCCCGGGCTGAACAAGACGCTTCGGATCATGCCGGCGGCCTACCTCGCCTTCGACTTCGTCGAGAACGCGATCGTCTTGGTCCTGCTATGGAATTACCCCGAGAGGATAGGCCTCCTCGGCGGCGCCATCGGCTGGTTCACGCGGGGGAAACGCGTCGCGATGCTCGTCGCGATGTTCCTGCCCCCGGCGCTTCTGCTGAAAGCGAGAACGTCGGCATGATCACTTGCGCCTGGAATGGAAACGGTCTATAATGCCGATGATGCGCGTTAAGATGATCGTCGGCTTGCTTTTGGCGCTGGTCATGGGCTTCTGCCCGTGCCTCTCGTCCTTGGCCTCGCCGCCGGCGAGCGAGAACCACGCCTGCTGCCCAGAGCCGGCCGGCGCGGCTCCCGATCACGGCTGCTGCATCCGCGCTCCCCTGTCGAGCACGGTCATGCTCGCGGCCCCCGACCTGTCGTTGGTCGCCTTGCTCGACCCCGTTCCCGCCGCGACGATTTCCGTCGAAAGAGCCTGGCTCGGCTCGACGTCCCTGTCCCCGCCCGGCGCGCCCCCCGTCCTCGCGCGCTTAAGCCGCGCCCCTCCCTCCGTCCCCGCCTAAGGCGCTTCGCGCCGCCCCAGCCGTTCTGTTGCGTTTCGGCTTCCGTCCGACCTGCGAACCAGGAGCCTCGTGAACTTGATACCTGCCGTCATAATGCTCGCCCTCGCCGCGTCAGCGGCGCGCGCCGAGGACCCGTTCGCCGGCGTGGAAGCCAGCACGAGGCCCGCCGCCTCCGCCGCCCCCTCCTGGCTCGGGGACAATTTCGGCTTTCGCAAGGAGCTCATGTCCGAGTTCGCGACGAGCGAATACGCCCGGGCGTACAGCCGCCAGTCGGCGGGCTTCGAGGTGCTCAAGAAATTCTCGACGGACACGCGAACGCTCGGCAGCGTGAACTTTCAGGGGCGCCTCGTGAGGCGCGACCGCTTCGTGCCCGTGCTCAACGACATGGAAGGCATGGAGCGCGAGGGCTGGACCTTCGAGCATCACAACGTCTACGCGGACCTCTATAATGATCCGCTCAATATCCGCGTCGGCCGGTTCTACGTGCCGTTCGGCCTCAACGTGCAGACCGACACGCACGGCACGCTCCTGCAGCTGTCGAACGACAGGAATTTCGGCTTCGAGCGCGACTGGTACGCAGGCCTATGGGGAGCGCTCGGCGAGGACCTGAGCTATGACGCGCATTACCTCGTCGGCTCCGGCTACGATCTGAAGTACCGGGGCCAAACCGGCATGGGCGTCGCGCGGCTCGCGCTGGGCAATAAGCACAGCTTCGAGCGCGGCCTGGAGGGCGGGCTGTCCGTCGCGGCCGGCGAGAGGCTCGCGCCCGGCCCGACGCAAACACGGCGCGCGGGCCTGGACGCGCGATACCGGCGGACGGTCCCCGCGGGGCTGCTGACCCTGACGACGGAGCTCAGCGCGGGCCGAGACGCCGCGGACGACGCGCTGACCCAGCTCTATCAGTCGGAGTATCTGCACGCGTCGCGGCGCTGGGGCCTGGCCGCCCAGTACCGGCGGTTTTGGATGCAGCGCGCGGGCGCGGACGGGTCATTGATCGGCGAGGCGAGCTGGTACTTCCGCAACGACGTGGGCAATTCGGACCTGCATTGGGTGAAGGTCAACGTGGAGCGCCAGGTCGAACGCGCGGGCGCGGCCAACGACGTGATCGTCGCGCTGCAGTATTACCGGTATTGGTGAGGAGGACGGCATGAAGAAGACGATCGGGCTTTTGGCGGCGCTGCTGCTCGCGGCCCCGCAGTCCGCGCTGGCGGCCATCGGCTGCACTTTGAGCAATCCGTCGCAGGACCTGAAATATCTGTTCCCGGAGATGTCCTCGTACAAGGAGGAGCTCAAGGAGCTACCGCGCATGAAAGACGGGCCCGCTCTGTTCCTGGCCCTCAAGGAGCGCCTGGGCAGCGAGCTCGACCCGCTGTATGAGACCTTCGAAACACCGTACACCGTCTACAGCGTGTTCGCGGGCAAGGAAAAGGTCGGCGTGGTGCACGGCGTGAACGTGCCCGGCAAGGGCGGCGTGATCCAGGTGTTCCTGTCCTCGGACCCCGAGACCGGCGCGATCAAGCGATTCTTCTTCCAGCGCCTCGAAAGCCCCGCCGCCCGCGCGCTCAAGAGCAAGGGCTTCCGCGCGCAGTTCGAGGGCCTGACCTTGGCCGACTTCTACAAGCACGACTACTACGCCGCCGCCGACCCCGGCGCCCAGGCCGACAAGATCGCGAAGATAAAGCCGCCGGAGCTCGGGCCGTCCGGCAGGCCCGACTACGACGCCTCGCTGCGCGGCCTGCGAAAGAACCTGATTCTGCTCGACTTCTTCGTCTACGGACGTCGCTTCGAGCCCTTCTACGAACGGGCCAAACAGGCCAAGGGGAAAAAGCCATGAAAGCCATCCTCACGCTCTGCGCCTTCGCGCTCGTCCTCGGGTCGACGGCGCTCTATCGGGCCACACGCCCGGCCTCGATCTACGGGAGCTTCGAGTCGGCCCCCAAGATCGAGGTCTCCAAGCTTATCGACCGTCCCAAGGACTATATGAAGACGACCGTCGCCATCGAGGGGATCATCACGAAGCAGTGCACGACGATGGGCTGCTACTTCTTCTTCGAGGCCGGAGACAAAATCCTCCGCGTCGACCTCGCCGAGATCGCGATGCACGCGCCGAGAAACAAGAACGGCCGCGTCGCGCGAGTCGAAGGCCGCATGGTCCCGTACGGCGACGGCTTTCAGTTCTGGGCGAGCGCCGTGGATTTCCAATAGGAGCCGCTATGAACCAATTGACCTCTCTTCCGAAGTACCTGTCGCTCGCTTCCAAGAACCTGCGGCGGCGGCTCGTGCGCACGTCCCTGACGGTCGCGGGCGTCGGCCTCGCCGTCGCGGTGGCCGTGTCGCTCGGCGGCTTCATGCTTGGCTACCGGACGTCGATCGACCGCAGCATCGACATGCTGGGCTTCCAGGTCATGATCATGGCGAAGGGCTGCCCGTACGAGGCGGCCACGATGATGCTCAAGGGCGGCACGGGGCTGCTCTACCTCCCCTCGGACACTTACGATAAGGTTCGAAAAGACCCGGACGTGGAGAGCATCACGCCCATCTTCGTGGGCGTGGGCCAGAAGGAGGGCAGCGGCGTGCGCGACGAGGGCTCGGAGGCGGCGTTCACGGTCATGAGCGGCGTCGAGGCCTCGAGCTTCCTCGTGATGAAGCCTTGGCTCAAGATGAAGGAGGGCCGAGGATACGACGGCGGCCGCTGGTTCGACGCGAAGAGCGAGACGGAGATCGTGCTCGGCTACGAGGCGGCCGAGTACGAGCAGCGCAAGGTCGGCGACACGTTTTACGCGACCGTCATGCCCGCCGGGAAGGCGACGGCGGTGCAACGCGAGTTCAGGATCGTCGGCGTGCTCGAGCGCACGGGCACGCAGGACGACGGAACGATCTTCCTTCCTATCACGGCGGCACAGAAGCTGTTCAACCGCCCGAACGAGCTCACGATCCTGGGCATCAAGCTCAAGGACTTCAGCTCGTTCAAGCTGCGCGACTTCGAAAACCGCTGGCTCAAGCTGCCCGAGGTGCAGGTGGTCGGCCTGCAGCAGGTGAAGAGCACGCTCATCGGCCTCGTCGCGACGGCGCAGGCGATGGTGGCCGCCGTGGCGGTGGTCGCCGTGATCGTGGCGCTACTCGGGGTCGTGAACTCGGTGCTCATGAGCGTCTACGAACGCACCGGGGAAATCGGCGTCATGAAGGCGCTGGGCGCCCGCCGAGGGGACATCTTCCAGCTTATCTGGCTCGAGACCTTGATGGTCTGCCTGGCCGGGTCCCTGCTGGGCTCCGCGGGAGCGGCCGTGGGCTCGAGCCTCGTTGAGAAGGCGCTGCGGTCCCTGATCGATCTCGGAGTGTCGGGCTCGATCGTGCTCATCACGCCGCGGCTCATCGCGGGCTCCGTGGCGGGCTCCGTCGTGCTCGGCTTCTTCGCTGGCCTGTATCCCGCGTGGCGGGCTTCGTCGATGCGTCCCGTCGACGCTATCCGGGAAGGAGGCGCGTGATGAATACCGTGATCGAAGCGAAAGGTCTCAAGCGGCACTACGTCCGAGGCATCGAGACCGTCAAGGCGCTCGATGGCGTGGACCTGAGCATACGCGAGGGCGAGATGGTCTCCATTCTTGGGCCGTCGGGCTCGGGCAAAACAACGCTGATCAACCTGCTGTCGTGCCTGGACGCGCCGACGGGCGGCAGCCTGAGCGTCGCGGGCAAGGCCGTCTCCGGGCTATCGGAGGACGACCTCGTCGAGATCCGGCGCGGCGCGCTCGGCTTCGTGTTTCAGCGCTTCCACCTGCTGCCGACCTTGAGCGTGACCGAGAACGTCGAGCTCCCCCTTCTGTTTCTGGGACGGCCCGCCCGGCGGGAACGGACGTTGAAGGTGCTCGAGCAGGTCGGCCTCGCCGACCGCGCCGGCCATCTGCCCAACGAGCTGTCGGGCGGGCAGATGCAGCGCGTCGCCATCGCGCGCGCGCTCCTGATCGAGCCCAAGATCCTCGTGGCCGACGAGCCGACGGGCAACCTCGACAAGGCCGCGGGCGAGGCGATCTTCCAGGTGTTCAAGAGCCTGGCGAAGCAGGGGCTCGCCGTCATCGTCACGACTCACAACACGGCGCTGGGCTACGAGTCGGACCGGGTGGTCACGCTCGAGGACGGGCGGATCGTGAAGGAGGAGCGCGGCGGGAAGACCTGAACGACGGTCCTTAAGGAGCGTCGCCCGGCGCGGGCTCCACGCTCACGCGGCGAGGAATTTTTTCAAGTCCGGCCGTCAGCCTACCATTATGGACGTGCTAGAATAGCGCATGCTCATCGACTGGAAGCGGGTGCTCGGACTCGGCGCGGCGGGCCTCGCGGTCTCCGCCGGCCTCTGGTTCGCGCTGCGCGCCTACACGGGGATCTTCGAGATCCGGAATCTGCGCGTTTTCGCCGGCATCATCACTTTGATGCCCGCCATGCTGACTCCGGTCTGGGCCTTCGACCGGACGCTCCTCACGAAGAACGAGGACGCGAAAGTCCCCATGCTCGTCGCCGTCGCCGCCGGCGTCTTCGCGGCTTCCTCGATCCTTATCGGAGAACTCGCGGGCGCCGCCGCCAAAGGCGCGCCCGTGACCTGGGATAAGTTCAACCTGATCTGCCTGGGCGTGTGCGTTCTGCTGCCCTTCCAGATCGAGCGGGCCCTCAAAAAGAAATAGCGGAATTATTGTAGAATCCTCCCGAGTGAAATCACGAGGGTCCAATACCGCCGTGTTCGCCGCCATCGCCGGGCTCTCCCTCGGCGGCCTGGTCGCCATCCGCTACGTGAAGGCCGCCCGCGCGCGCCAGGACCGGGAATGCCGCGCGATGACGAAGGCCCTCGACAAGACCATCCGCGAGAAGTCCCCCCGCTTCTTCGAGGGCATCGTGGAGGCCCGCTTCGACGCGGACCGCGGACGCTGTCTCGCCGCCCTCGAGTACCACTATAAGCCCTGCACCCCGCTCCTCCTCAAGAAGACCCCTCTCCTCTGCACGGGCCCCGACGCCGACATCGCGATCTACGCCTTCAACGACGCGGGCGCCAGTCCTCTGTTCATCTGCGAGCGTTCCTACGCGACCGGGGAGGCCCGGTGCACCGAGTCCGTCTACGGCACCGACGGGTCGCTTTTATCGTCCCGGGAGTTCCCTCCCGACCAGTTCCCGACGATAAAAGCCGAGTTGATCAACCCCGCGCAGCAGCCTTAAAGCCTGGCACGGACAGGTTGACGGCGGTCAATGACCGATTCCGGCCCCGGAATGGTATAATAGGCCAATGGATCAGAAAAACCCACTCGATTTTCACGGTTCCGGCCTCTGGGCGGTCATCCTTGGAGGCTCCTCGGGCTTCGGCCTGGCGACGGCTAAAAGGCTGGCACGCGCCGGCTTCAACATCCTGATCGGCCACAAAGATAAGGAAGGCACCGTCGAGACGGTGATCAAGCCTCATTTCGACGAGATCCGGGCCGCGGGCGTGAAGCTCGTGACCCACAATCTCAACCTGTTCGACGAGGACGGGCGCGGCGAGCTCTTCGAAAGCATCCAGACGAACTGCGGCCCCGGCAAGGTCCACTTGTTCATGCAGTCGATCGCGGCGGGCTCCTGCCGGCTGATGATCGAGGACAAGACCCCCGACTTCCGAGGCAAGGCCATCAAGGGGCTGGCGGAGACCTTGGGCCTGCCCCCCGAGAAGGTCAAGGAGGCCGTCAACATCGCCTTCCACGACAAGGGCTGCGATGCCTTGCATACGCTCGCCGACTCGCGCATTCCGTATCGCGAAGAGCTCCTGACCCAGGAGGACCTTGAAAGGACCATCTTCATGATGGGCTACGACTATCTCCTATGGGGACGCGAGCTTTGCAAGGAAGGGCTTCTCACGAAGGACGCCCGCTTGGTGGCGATGACCTCCGAAGGCAACGAGGTCGCCTGGAAGGGCTACGCCGCCGTCTCCGCCGCCAAGACCGCGCTCGAGGCGTCGTGCCGCGCGATGGCCGTCGAGCTCGCCCCGTACGGCGTTTCCTCCTACATCATGCAGGCCGGCATCACCGACACGCCCGCCGGCAACGCGATCCCGAACTTCGACCTCATGAAGGCGCAGGCGCGCATCCGCAACCCGTTCCATCGCCTGACGACCCCCGAGGACATCGCCGAGGTCATCCTCGGGATCTGCGGCCCGACCTTGCGCTGGGCCAACGGCACGATCATACGCGCGGACGGCGGCGAGGCCATCTCCGGCCTTTAATGAGCACTCCCTTCAACGTCTTGGGGATGGGCTGGGCCCTCCCGAAAACGGAGCTCGACAACGATTTCCTTCACAAGGAGGTCGGGCTTAAGAAAACCCCCGAGTGGTGTCTGTCGCGCCTGGGCATCCAGAAGCGCTACTCCGTGCTGTCGAAGGAGTACATCGTCAAGACGCACAACAAGGACCCGCAGCAGGCGATCGTCCACGCGCGGGCCAACGGCGAGACGCCCGTCACCCTTGCGGTGCGCGCCGCGCAGAAAGCGATGGCTCACTGCGATGTGAAACCCTCCCAGATCGGCATGGTCGTCTGCAACAGCGATCTCCCCTTTGATCTGGTTCCGGGGACGGCGAATTACATCGCAAAAAGCTTGGGCATAGGCCCCGGGCCCCACATGGACATGAACACGGCCTGCTCCTCGTTCGCGCGGCACATGTCCTACCTCGGCGACCTGAACCCCGCCGCCTGGCCCGAGTTCGTCCTGACGGTCCAGACCGCCTGCTACACCACGCGCACCGACTACAGCCCCGAAAACTTCGACGGCTACATCTGGGGCGACGGCGCGGCCGCCCAGATCTGCTCGCTCAAGCACAAGGGCCGCCTGAAGGTCGAGCCGATCATGTTCGCCACGGATCCCCAGGGCTGCGAGGATGTCAAGGTGGACGCCACGAAACACTTCTGGCAGGACGGCGCGAAGGTGAGGGAGTTCTCCATCCGCCGCACGGTGGAGATGTTCGAGCAGATCGCCGCGCAGAAGAAGCTTTTCGCCGAGGATGTGTACACCGTCACGCACCAAGCGAATTTCGTGATGCAAGAATCGATCATCGGGCATTTGAATCTGCCGAAGGAGCATCACATCAGCAACGTTCAAACCCAGGGAAATATCGCGAGCGCGGGCATGCCGTCCGCCATCGCGCAGCGATTGGACAAATTGAAGAAGGGCGATCAGATCGTGTACGCCGTCCTCGGCGCGGGTCTCGCGTGGGGCGGCGGGTATATGGAGGTGCAGTAATGGATATCGCAATCGTCACCGGCGCCTCGGGCGGCATAGGCGCCTCGATATGCCGATTGATCCACGCCAAATCCGAGGGCCAACTCAAAATTTGCATCCACTTTAACGGCAACGCGAAGGCTGCTGAGGCTCTGTCGACCGAAATCCCCGATTCTTTTGTCGTTCAAGCGAATCTTTCTACGGCCGAAGGCCGTAAAGCCCTTTTGGACTCCGTTCTCGCGAAAGGTTCCCCCTACGCCTTGATCAACAACGCTGGCATCGACAAGCCCCACGAGCCCGCCCTCATGGTCTCGGAAGAAGCGTTCGACAAGCTCGTCGCCACGAATCTTAAAGCCCCCCTCTTCCTCATGCGCGACTTCGCCAAAGAGATGGCCCGCAACGAGTCCGGAGTGATCGTCAACATCTCCTCGATCCTGGCCCAAAAGGCCGTCGTCGGCTCCGCGGTGTACGGCGCGACGAAGGCGGCGCTCGAGGCGTTGACCCGGCAGTTCGCCGCGGAGCTCGGCCCGAAAGGCATCCGCGTCGTCGCGGTCGCCCCCGGCTTCATCGAGACCGCCATGACCGCCGAGATTCCCGAGGAGCAGCGGACCGGAATCAAGAAAGACGTCGCCCTCGGCAATTTCGGGAGCCCCGACGCGATCGCCGAGACCGTCTGGCACGCGATCGAGAACCAGTACCTCACAGGCGCCGTCATCGCCGTCGACGGGGGCATGGGTCTCTGATGAGCGACCTCACCGCCGCCGAGGTGCTCAAGCTCGTCCCCCAGCGCCCCCCCATGCGCTTCATCGACGTCATCCTCGAGGTGGATCGCGAGCACATCCTGGCCAAGTACACCTGGAAGGACGAGGACTGCGCCGGCCATTTCCCGGGCAACCCGGTCGTGCCGGGCGTCAAGATGGTGGAGATGGCCGTGCAGACCGCCGTCGTCGCCTGGGCCATCTACCTCATGGGCGCCAAAGCCGGCGCCGAGCGCCTGGACTCGATGGTCAACCTTTTCACCAGCGTCGACCGGGGCTCGTTCAAGAAGATGGTGCGGCCGGGCGACATCTTAGTCTGTCGGGCCGCCTTCGGCCCGGAGGGCTTTTTCCGCGAGGGGAAGCTCACGGCCGAGGCCGAGATCAAGTTCCTCGGCGGACCCAAGGACGGCGAGGCGGCCTTCTCGGGCGTCGTGTCCGGCTTGTGGATACCCAAGGATTCGGAGAAACTCAAATGAGCCGCTTTCCCAAACGCGTCGTCATCACCGGCATCGGGGCCGTCGCCCCGAACGGACTCGGCATCGCCGACTATCGCGCCGCCCTCATGGCGGGCAAATCGGGGATCGCGCGGCACGACGATCTCACCGCCCTCAATTTCGCCTGCCAGATCGGCGGCAAGCCGCCCGTCGGCCCCGATGAGGCCGAGGCGCTGCTGTCCGGGCCCGACCTCGCCAAGCTCAACGAAGCCATGGTTTACGCGACGATGGCCGCCGTCGAGTGCGCGCGCATGTCGGGCGTGCAGGTCGATCTCAAAAAGGGCTACAGCGAGACGCCCGTCGATTGGACGACCGGCGCCATCATCGGGTGCGGCATCGGCGGCATGGACACGATGTGCGACGAGCTCGGGCCTGTGCTGGCGGCCGCGTCCGACCAGGACCCCGGCATGGGCGTGCGTCCGATGGGCACGGACATCGTCCCCAAGATCATGGAGAGCTCGGTCTCGGTCGCGGTCGGGAAGTTCCTCGGCCTCGGCGGTCAGACCACCACGAACTCCTCCGCCTGCAACACGGGCACCGAGGCCATCTTCGAGGCCTTCAAGCACATCCAGATGGGCTACGCCGAGTCGATGTACGCGGGCGGCGCCGAGGGTACGCACCCCGGCACGTGGTCCGGCTTCGACGCGATGCGCGACGTGCTCTGCTCCAAGTTCAACGATCGCCCTGAGAAGGGCTCCCAGCCGATGGGCGCCGGCGCCTGCGGCTTCGTGCCGTCGGGCGGCGCGGGCGTCTTGCGCCTGGAGACGCTCGAGAGCGCGCAGAAGCGGGGTGCGACCATCCTGTGCGAGGTCGTCGCCGCCTACGCCAACTCCGGCGGCCAGCGCGACGGCGGCACGATGACCTTCCCGAACCCGGACGGGGTCATGAAGTGCATAAGACAAGTCATAAAAGATGGAGAACTCGATCCAAAGCGCATCTCTCTCATCAACGGGCATCTCACCTCGACGGGCGCGGACCCTCGAGAGGTTGGGAGCTGGATCAAGGCACTGGAACTCCCCTTAGAGAGATTCCCTCTCATCCAGTCGACGAAATCGATGATCGGACATTCTTTGGGAGCGGCCGGTGCGCTGGAGTGCGTGGCCGTCGTCGATCAGATCGTCAACGGATATGTGCACCCCTCCATCAACAGCGAAGACGTGCATCCGCAAATTCCCATCGGCAACAGCATCCCCCACGCGATGGTGAAGAAAGAGCTCGAATACGTGATTAAAGCGAGCTTCGGTTTCGGCGACGTTAACGGCTGCGTGCTCTTCAAACGCTGGGAAGGAAAGTAATAGAATCTAGAATCAGTTCAAGAGAGGAATCAACGTCATGGCATTCATGAGAAAGCAGGCGGTCGTCGAGGCGGTGGACGTCAACACGCTCACCCCGGAGGACACGGAGAAGCGCATCACGGCCGGCGTCAAGAAGTACGCCACCAACGAGGCCAACTACGCCGCGGCCGACGCGAACACCCCTTATCTCGGCCACATCGTGGGCATGGGCATCGAATCCTCGAACCTCGCGGACATCACGATGTCCATCGAGCGCCAGTTCCTCACGAAGATGACAACGAAGACCCCTTCGGGGTCTTCGTCTGAGTATACGCTGACCGCCGGCGAGCTCGGCAAGCTCCGCATTCTCGACGGGCAGGACGCGCTCGCCGCGACGCCCGGCCTGTCGGTCAAGATGCTCATGGACCTCGGCCATATGCCGAAGAACGACGGCTACCTCGAGAAGGTCATGTCCTTCGCCTACGTGATGGCGACGGGCGACGGCTGGAAGATGGCCGATGCGCTCAAGAAGATGGCCGGCAAGGCCGAGAAGCTCGCGGACGGTGAGCGCTCCGAGGCCCTCGCGAACTTGAAGACGCTCGTCGGCCAGGCGAAGGATTACGACGCCCTGCTCGCGGACGCCTCCAAGCTCGCGGCATCGAAAGCGAAGGCGTACGCGAACGACAAGGCCGGCTTCGACGCGCTGAACACGGAGCTGAACCTGACCCTCGAGAAGATCAAGGGCGTTTCGGCCGGCGGCGACGCGGCCGCCCTCGCCAAGCTGCGCGGCGAGGAAGCCGAGATCCGCACGCGCCTTAAGATGAGCCACGCGAAGCTGCGCGTGTCGCAGGAAGTGTCCGATGCCGCCGGCAAGCGCCGCCCCATCGAGGACAAGAAGGTCGCGGAAGTCCGCGCCGGCCTTCAGGAAGCCGTCGCGCTCGCCGAGAAGCTCTCCTAACGATGCCGCTGGAGGCGGAGGACGTCAAGGCTCTCCGCCTCCAGTGGCTCTTGAGCCGCGCCTTGGTCGTGCCCGTGTCGATCGCGGTCTTCGCGATGGCGCGCTTCCTCCTGAAGTACCGCCTCGACGATGATCTCGACGCCCTGCGCGCCGAGATCTGGGCCAAGCTCGACGCGCACCAAGGCCCCGTCATCTGGGCGGCCAACCACCTCACGCTCATCGACAGCTTTCTCGTCTACTGGGCGGTCTTCCCCATCGACCGCCTGCTCGAGGACCGGCGCATTCCCTGGTCCACGCCGGAATACACCAACTACTATAAGCTCGGCGGGCCCGTGCAGAGCGCGCTCGTGCGCGCGCTGCTCTATCTATGCCGCTGCATTCCGTTCCTGAGAGGCGGAGAAGACGCCGCTTCGGAATCCTGGCGACAGAAGGCGTTTGACAAGTGCGTCTGGGTCCTGCGCGAGGGCGGCGCCGTCTTCGTCTACCCCGAGGCCGGCCGCTCGCGCTCCGGCTGGCTCGAGCCGCGGCGGCCCAAGGATTTTCTGGGCAAGCTCGCGCTCGACGTGCCCGGGTCGAAGTTCCTCTGCGTCTACCTGCGCGCCGACGGGCAGATCGCGACGACGGCCGCCCCGGCGAAAGGCGCCAAGCTGCGCGTCGCGGCGGACCTGATCGACGGCGTGCTTCCGGGCGAAACCAACGCGCGCGACATCAGCCAAAGGCTGTTCGACCGCCTGGCCGAGCTGCAGCTCGAGTGGTGGAAGGGCTCGGACATGGCGCGCAACTGCGCGGGGAACGACGTCGTGGATCTCAAGGGCGCGCTTCTACGAGAAAACTTCTCCGACGACCTCTCCGAAGCGGATCAAGAGTGGCTCGAGCGCCATCTCACGCCGCGCGAGCTCAAATACCTGGCCGAGCAGGGACCGGCAAGCTTGTTCAAGACCTTTTGGCGCTTCTTCTGCGCGAAGGAGGCCTGCCATAAGGCGCTCGGCCGCGCGGTCATCGTGGTGCCCAACGGCGCGTTTCACGAGATCGAAATCGACCTCTTCCGCCGCAAAGCGACGCACATCCCCACGGGCCTCCAGCTCGACCTCCGCTTCACCGACGACGACGAGGACAAGCTGCACTGCGTCGCGGTCCTGCGCGGCGGCTTCATCGGGGACGAGGAGACCGAAGGCGATATTTTGTGGGCGGTCGGAGAGGTCCCGTCCGGCACGTCCCCGGGCGCCTTCGTGCGCGATCTGGCGCTCGACATGATCGCCTCTTCCAACGACGAGATCCGCACCGCCTCGCGGCTCGCGCTCACGGAGAACTCCGGGCTTCCCGGCGTGCTCTGGCGCGGCAAGCCCCAGGAGTGGAGCCTGTCCTTATCGCACTCCGGCCGCTACGCGGCCGCGAGCTTCATGATCTCGTAGCCGGCTATTTCCGGCGGCCGACGGTCGTGTAGTTCGTCTCCTTCGGTCCCGTGTAGATCTGGCGTGGACGGCTGATCTTGAAGCTCGGCGCCTCGTTCATCTCCTTCCACTGCGCGATCCAGCCGGGCAGGCGGCCGATCGCGAACATCACGGTGAACATGTTCGTCGGTATCCCCATGGCCCTATAAATAATGCCGCTGTAGAAGTCCACGTTCGGGTAGAGCTTCCTCGAGATGAAATACTCGTCCTTCAGCGCGGCCTCCTCGATCTGCTTAGCGATATCGAGCAGCGGGTCGTTGATGCCCAGCTTGTTCAAGACGGTATCGCACGCCTTCTTGATGATCTTGGCGCGCGGATCGAAGTTCTTGTAGACGCGATGGCCGAAGCCCATGAGGCGGGCGTTGCTCTCCTTGGACTTGACCTTGTCGAGGTAGTCCTTGGGCGCGATGCCGCTCTCGCGGATCGACTGGAGCATCTCGATGACCTCCTGGTTCGCGCCGCCGTGAAGCGGGCCCCATAAGGCGGAGATCCCGGCCGACACGGAGGCGAATAGGCTCGCGCGGCTGGAGCCGACCATCCGCACCGTCGAGGCGGAGCAGTTCTGCTCGTGGTCGGCGTGCAGGATCAGGAGCAGGTCCAGCGCCTTAGCGACATCAGGGTCCACCTGGTAGTCCTCGGCCGGGACGGCGAACATCATGTTGAGGAAGTTCTCGGAGTAGCTGAACCTATTCTGCGGATAGACGAACGGATGCCCGATCGACTTCTTGTGCGAGTACGTCGCGATGGTCGGGAGCTTGCCCAGCAGGCGGTAAATGGAGAGGTCCAGATCCTTGTCGCCGGCCGGCTTGCCCGGGGCGTTCTGGTAGAACGTGGACAGCGTGCTCACGGCCGAGGCGAGGGTCGCCATCGGATGCGCGTCGCGCGGGAAGCCCTCGTAGAAGTGCTTCATATCCTCGTGCAGCATCGTGTGGCGCGTCACGTTCGTCGTAAACGCCTCCAGCTCCTTCTTATTGGGCAGGCGGCCGTAGATCAGCAGATAGCTTGTCTCGACGAAGGTCGAGTGCTCGGCGAGCTGCTCGATCGGGATGCCGCGGTAGCGCAGGATGCCCTTCTCGCCGTCGAGAAACGTGATCGCGCTCAGGCAGGAGCCCGTGTTCATGTACCCGTTGTCGAGCGTGATGTGGCCGGTCTTGGCCCGGAGCTCGGAGATGTCGATGGCGCGCTCGCCCTCGCTGCCCTCGATGATCGGCAGCTCGATCTCTTTCCCGTCCAGCTTCAAAATCGCGGTCTTGGCCATGTCCTCGCTCCTCTGCGTCGCGGTCGTCTGGGAAAGTATCATAAATGTCTATGGGTTTCTAAGCCTTAGCAACGAAACGGCCGGGGACCTTGACGAGCCCGGAAAGCCAGGGTTACACTACTTCCATGCGCCTTCCCCTCGCGGCCGCGCTCCTGATGGCCCTCGGACTTCCCGCGCGCGCCGGAAACAACGCGGACCCCGGCTCGAGCAGCATGGGCTCCTTGATCATGGGCTCCTGGAGGCAGGCCGAGCAAGAGGGCCACTCGAATTTCTGCTTCACGGGCCTGACCGTCAGCATGAACGAATACCACAACGCGAGGATCGGCGCGAGCGAGAATGAGCGCATCAGGCTCTCCGGTTATTACAACAGCGTCACTACGCACTTCAAGACGCCGAAGCTGCCCAAGTTCTCGGTGACCGTGCACGAACCGAACGGCAAAGGGCCGACGGACCCCACGTTCCATCTCTCCAACTACATGAAGCACATCGACGGGGATGAGGAACCCGGCCACGCCGAGTGCATCCCGGCCCTCGAGGTCGACTATCCGCGCGCCGTCGGGATCGCCGCGAAGCTGGGGCTCATCACCTCCTCGGGCAACAGCCAATACCTGGAGCTGCGCATGGCGACCAGCCCCGACGAGCCGGGCTGGAGCGATAAGAAGCTGCGCGGCAAGACCTACTGGACCGTCATAGAGACCGTGAAAAGCCGCATCAACGAGTATTACATCGACGCCCTCACCGGTAAGCCGCTGCGCAAGCGCGCCTCCCGTCCCGACACGGAGAAGCCTCGCAGGAGCGCTTATGGTATTGTCCCTCCATGACAGTATGCGCGTTGTTCGCCGGGCAGTCGGTGCAGTCGTCGGGCATGGGTCTCGAGCTGCTGAAGAATCCTTCGGCGCGCGCGATCATTGAGCGCCTGAAGCACTCGCTGGGCGATGACCTCGAGGCCCTGCTCACCACGACGGCCGAGGAGCCGCTCGCGCTGACCTTCAACGCGCAGCGCGCGATCCACGCTTCGCACGTCGCCCACTGGCTCGCCTACGCGGCCGCGCATCCGGACGTCGAGCTCGACGGGGTCGTCGGCCACTCGATGGGCGTGGTGGCGGCGCTCGTGGCGGCCGGCGCGCTGTCCGTCGAGGACTCCGGAATCTTCATCGCCGCGCGCGCGAAGGCCTTCTCCGACTGCTGCAAGGCGTTCATCGAGCCGATGGGCCTGGCGGCCGTCTCCGCCGAGGACTTTAACGACGTCGTCGAGTCCGTCTCGGAGGTGCCGGGCGTGTCCGTCGCACTTTGGAACACGCGCACGAAGGGCACCTTGGGCGGCACGACGGCGTCCCTCGAGGCGTACGCGGCCAAGGCCGCCGCGGAGGACTGGCCCGTGAAGGTCAAGGTGCTCAAGGTCGAGGGCCCGTATCACACGGCCGCCTTCGAGCCCGCGCGCGCCGTTTTGAGCGAGGTCGCGAAATCGCTCGACCTGAAAGCGCCCAAGGTTCCCGTGTTCATGGGCACCTCCGGCAAGGGCGAAACCGATCCCGCGCGCATCAAGGAGCTGCTGGCCGAGCAGGCCGTCGCGTGCGAGCGTCACCTCGAGGCCGTGCGCGCGGCTCACGCCCACGGCTGCCGGAAGTTCGTCGAGGTCTCCTACAAGCCCCAGCCCGTGACCTGGCTCTCCGACCAGCTCGAGCCTGGCTCCTACGAATCGCTGGCGGTGCTCACCGCCGACCTCGCCTGACGCAGACCCTAATCGGGGTCTGACCTCCCATTGTTGCGTTGGGGCCTGACCTCCCGTTGTTGCGTTGTGTGCCAGGGTTGTAGAACTCATCGTGCGAAGAGTTGCGGGTGCGATCCAATATGGCTGACATAGCCTGCAGCCTTTGCCCCTCCATATTTTCGGGACGCCTATAGCGAAACCTTTATTTTCACTCTACAATTCGAGTGAACGCCATTGTTGAGTGTCGCGTTCTTGTAGCGCGCGGCAGAGAGTGGCGTTATCCACGAAATTCCACCGGTGGGAATTATGAATAACCTTCACGGGCGCTCAAGGAAGTGCCGGCCAGCCGGAATCAGCGCAAGCCGTCTTTGCGCTCGGCGCACTTGCTGCACCCGCCGCAAGGCTTGACCCCGCGCGGGCGGAGGCACGAGAACGTGAGCTCGAGCGGGAAGCGCTTCCCGAGCCGCTCCGCCAGCCGCGCGACCTCGGCCTTGCTCAGCTTCGTGTAGGGCGCCTCGACCTTGAGGCGGGAGCGCAGCGCGTCGTTGATCGCCGACTCCATGTCCTTTAAGAAGCGCGGCTTGGAGTCGGCGAACGGGTTGCCGCGCAGCACGCCCAGCACGACGCGCGGGATGCCGCGCGTGGCCGCGTAGACGCCGGCCTGGCTCAGCAGCAGCAGGTTGCGGCCCGGCAGGTACACTGAGTCCCAGGCCGCGCGCGACGACGGCACGCCTTTGCCGGTCAGGCTCCAATGCCCGCCCATGATCCAGCGCATCGGGGTCTCGGCGATCGTGAGCGGCTTGAGCTTGGGGCTTTTGAGCTCCCTCAGGAATTTCCGGAGCCAGTGAAGCTCCGCCTTCTCCCAGTAGAAGCCCGAGCTCACGTAGAACGGATGGACCTCATAGCCTTGCTCGAGCAGATCCGCCAGCAGCACGCAGCTGTCGAAGCCGCCGCTCGCGAGGACGCAGACCTTCTTCTTCATCCCGCGCAATGAGCCCACAGGGCCTCCCCGTCAAACGACAGCTCGGTCACGCTCCGGTCGAGCAGGAACAGCGCGCGCTGCGAGGACGACGGCGTGAAGGCCGCCGACAGGTCGGAGCGCGCGAACAGCGGCCACCGGAGTGGCCGCTCCAGGCGCAGGGACCAGCCCGGAGCCTCGAAGGAAAGCGCCGAGAAAGGCGCGAGCCTGTGAAAGTCGGACAGCGCGGCGTCGAGCGTAGGCTCGCCGAAGGCGCCCGCCTTGAACGGATGCGGCTTGAGCTCGCGGCGCACGGGCTGCGAAACGCCGGCGGCGAAATCCCAAGCGGCCGCCTTCTTCTTCCCCCCGGACAAGCGCACGGAGGTCCAGCGCCCCGTGTTCAAATCCCAGGCCGCCGCCAGCCACGGAGAACCGTCACGCGGCGCGTCGGGCCCTCCGGATAAGCCGAACGCCTTTTGGCACGCCTTGAGCCACGCCGCGTAATCGCCGGTCCCGAAGTAGCGCAGCCCGACCCGGTTCAGGCCCGCGCCGCAGACGGAGACCTCCCAGCGTCCCGGGCCTCCAGCGGCCTCGGCCGTGGACAGCAGGGCTTTGACGTCGGCGCCCGGAATGCACGCGCCCACCGCCTTCACCCACTCGTCGCGCTCTTTCGCGTTCATGGCTCCTCCGGCGTCAGGAAGGCCGCGCGGCGGACCTTGTCGACGTGCTCGGCGGCTTTGTGGAAGCCGGTGTCGCCGAGCGCGTGCTTCCTTCTATGGGCCGCGGCCGCGGCCGCCTGCTCCTTGAGCAAGGCGGGAGGAAACCAGAGCACGGCGTGGCGCAGGACCTCGAGCTCGCTCCACATCCCGAGCACGAAGCGGCGGCCGAACTCGGTGAAGGCGCCGTAGCCGGTGAGCGCCTTGAGCGCGGCCTCCACCTGGTTGGCGCGCAGCGCCACGTTGACCATGAGCTCAATCTTCTGCTCGACGGGAAACTCCTCGCGGGCCAGAGACGTCGCCACGTAGCGCGCCACGTTGAGGAATGCGTGGGCACCCAGCATCAGGCCGCGCAGGCGGCGCGCATCGGGACGCCACGGCGAGTAGAACACCTGTCCGTTTTGGCCCGGCAGCAGGATCGCGTCCACGGCCAGAAGCTGGTTCATCTTCTGGTGGCAAAACTCGTGGATCAAGGTCTCGGCCTGCAGTATGCGGTCCTCCGCGTGCGAGAGCGCGATGAGGCCGCGCAGATTCACGTAGGAGGAGCTCACGCTGCCGTGCTCGACGGGGTTCTTGAGCGGGACGAGGGAGACGAGCATGTCGCGCATCTCGGCGTAGAGGCCGGGGTCGCGTCCCGCGAGGTCGCAGAACGCCTCGCCGAGGACCTCCGCGAAGCGCGCGCGCTCCTTCGCGTCGAGCGTCGTCAGCCCGTGCATCGTGACGCCGTGCACCATGAGCCAGCCGCGGTCGTCGGCGACGATGCCGGGGACCGCCTCGGTCAGCTTGAGCAAGGCGGCGCTCTTGCCGTTGACCTTGAGCCGGCCGCCGGCGAGGCTGAGGCTCAGCGGCTCCGAAGCCTCGGCCTGTATATAGCCGGGGGACCCATAGAAGAAGAAGCGGCCGTCGGGATCGGCGAGCGCGTCGAGCTCTAGGCGCTCGCCGCGCGCCAGCGCCAGCGCCGCGGGAAAGCTCTGGAACAGGCCGAACTGGAGATGCCAGTCGCTCTCCTGGACGGGCATGGAGAAGTGCCGCGCATGAAGGTCGAGCCAGTAGTCGAAGCACGGGTGCACGGCGAGGCGGTCGCGCGCCGGCCCCTTCGTCTTCAGGAAATAGCGCAGGCCGGCCGCGTAGCGCCGCTGGCGGACGCCGGCGGGAGCGCTCTTCAGGAAGTCCTTCTCCACGCGCGCAAGATGGGCCAGCGCGAGCTCGCGGCGGCGGCGAACCACCCAGGCCCATTCGGGGCTCAGCCCCCCGCCGAAGATCCAGCGGCGTTCATCGAGCGCGTTCAATAGAGGAACCTCAACACGTGGCCCTCGAGCAGACGGGTCAGGAAATAGCCCAGAAAGATCCAGTTGGCGAACGAGATCGTCGGGGCGAGCGGCACGGTCTCGATCCCTTCGCCCTCGCACCACTCACGCAACACTTCCGCCTGCTCCCCCGTCAGGCCGTCGGCGTAGAGGGTGGAGAAATGCTCGTCGCGGAAGTCGGGATCGTCGTCGAGGCGCGTGAGGAGCGAAGGCCCCAAGGTCATGAAGCGGTCGATGTGCGCGATCGGCACGGTCTGATAGGACTCCGCGTCCCAGATCTTCACGAACACGAGCGCGAGCCCGAAGAAGAGCCCCATGACGGCCCAGACCGTCAGGCCAGAGAGGTCGAGCGTCGCGGCCCACGCGGGCGCCGTAAAGCCACCGAACTCGGGCAGATGCACGACGGGCAGGCGCGGCAGGCCCGGCAGCGCGACAGCGCTCGCGGAGGTCGAGATGAAAAGCCAGACGGAGGAGATCCCCGCCCAGATGGACGAGAAGATCCAGCGCCACGGGATCAGGCCCGGCAGCATCATGAGAAAAGGAAGGAACACGTACCCGGTCTTGCCCGCGATGATCTTGAAGGCGAGCTGCACGCCGAGAAAGATGCAGAGGCTGAAGACCGTGATGTGCCCGAAGACCACCGCGAGCGCCGGGAAGCTCACGTTGGGATGCCGCCAAAGGAGGACCGCGCAGACGCCGAAGAGGACGCCGAGGGCCCAGCCCGTGCCGACGAACTGGCAGATGCGGCTCCAGGTGAACATTAAGGCGAAGCAGACCAAGGTCTTCAGCACATTCGAGGAGATCACGTCGTTGAGATAATAGGAGATCATCGACATGATCGCCATCATCGAGAGCCAGGAGAAGGCGTCGATCACGAACTGCCAAGGCTTGGCGCGATAGGCCGTGAGCCAGCCCGTAAGCTCGGCCTTCACGAGGACCACGGCGCGGCCGGCCTTCTCCCGGAGTGCTACGGCTGCGGCGCGCGCCCCCGCCCGGGTGGCCAGCCCCTGAGGAATCAGGCCCGAGCCGAGCGACTTGAAGCGTAGCCGCGAGAAGTCGAACTCGGGAAATCGGAAGTCCGCGTAGTAGGAGCGCGCGAAGCGTCCCAGGTGATCCTTGTAGTGCGCGAACCGCGTGCGCCAGAGGTACTCCCCCGCCGTGAGGAACAGAAACGCGGCCGCCGGGACGAACACGTTGATCAGGACCTCGAGGAACAGAAGCCCCGAGCGGAAGGAGCCCGGGATGCGCATCAACGGATAGCAGAGCGCGAGCAGGACGAACAGCTTCACGTCGCCGGCGGGCCAGATGCGCAGGCGCCAGAGCGCGTAGGCGGCCGCGACGGAGAAGCCCGCGTGCGCGAGCAGCGCGAGGTAATAGTCGCGCACGATGAAGACCTTGATGACGCCCAGCTCGCCCAGCAGGGACTGCCCCAGCAGCAGCGCGTAGCCGGCCGCGACCAGCTTGAGCCAGAACACGATGTACTGATTGCGGATCTTCTGCTCCTTCCAGTCGACCCAGCCCATCTGCGCCCAGGAGGAGAGGAAGACGCCCCACGCGTAGACCTGGGTCGCCCCGATGAGGATGCCGGCGCCGTGACCGTTCATCGGGCGGAGACCTTGAACCGGGCGCGCCAAAGGCGAATGGTCAGGCGCTGCTGGTCGCTCGGCCCCAACTTCTCGGCCTGGGCGACGGCCGCGAGCGCCTCGTCCTTTCGGCCCAGCGCGAAGAGGGCCTCCGCGTGCGACAAGCGCAGGTCGACGTCGCGCGGGTACGCGGCCGCCAGCCTGTCGAATACCTCGAGGAACGCGCCGTTCTCCTCGAGCCGTGAGTAATACTGCCCGATGAGCCGGAGTTGGTGCGGCTGCGGCGTCAACGCGAGAGCCTTCGCGAGCGCGGCCATGGCTTCGGGCTTGCTGCGCATCGCCACGGCGGAGCCCGCCTTCTTGATCCAATAATCCGGGTCCGCCGCCGCGACGTCGGCGGCCCCCTGGAGGCCGAGCTCCTTGCCGGCCGCCATGGCCGCGAGGAGCAGCGGGCGGCGGGCATCCTCCGGAGCGCGCGCGACCGCCTCCTTGAATTGCTCGAGCGCGGCCTTATTGTTTCCGCGAAGCCCTTCGGCCGTCGCGAGACTCAAGCGCGCGCCGGGCATCTTCGGGTCGAGGCTCAGGGCCTTCGTGAAATCGGCGCTTGCCCCCGAGTAGTCCTTCTCGAGCATGCGGACCTCGCCGATGTGCCAATAGAAGCGCGGGAGCACGACGGCGTCGGGAGCCATCGCGAGGCCGTAGACCTGCGTTTGCTGGTTGACCGCCCGCTTCATGAGAGCCGGAACGTCCTTAAACCACTCCGGACGATTCTGCCGGATCGCCTGCAGGGAAAAGAACGAAACCGTCGATAGGCGTGAGAAGTCCGGCCAAGAAAGGCCCATCAGGACGTAGCCTAGGATGCGCAGATCGTCCTCGACGGGGGTCGGTCCGCCGGGCTTCACGCACGAGGCCGCGAGCGCCTTGAGCTCGGCCTCGTCCCAGGGCAAGGCGGCGAGCGCGGGCTGCGCGCGCATGGCCGAGAGCAGCTCCACGGACATCATGCAGTTGAACTGGGGCTTCCAGTGCATGCGGTCGTTGAACGTCTCCAGGCCCGGCATGCGCGGGAACGTCTGCGCGCGGAACATGGCGTCGGCCTCAACTAGGAAGCCGCCCTCGCTCTCGGCCGTCCGCCGGATGATCGCCTGGCACTTGCGCCCGCAAATCGCCGCCCGGTCAAAGTCCGAGGCGCGCTCGAACGACGAGCGCGCCTCCTCGAGGAGTCCGAGCTTCTCCTCGCTGCGAGCGATGAAACCCCATGCGAAGGCCTTCGCCTCGGCCTCGACGCCCATGTTCTCTTTCCAGAATTTGCGCGCGCCCTTGTAGTCGCCGCGCAGGAACCGGATCCAGCCCGGCACGAAGTCGGCGTCGTACGGCGTGTGCCCCAGCTCGACGGGCTCGCGGTAGTTGCGCGGCGGCACGACGACGGCGACGGGAACGCCGCGCTCCCTCGCGTGACGAAGGTTTTCCGCGAGGTTGCGCGCGAAGGTCGCGTCGCGCGCGTCCGAGCGGGCGTCGGAGTGCTTCACCTTAGAGTTCTCGGGATTAAAGGTCTTTACAAGCGCGCGAAAGGACGCCAGCCGGCTCAACCGTTCCTGCGTGCGCATGATCCAGATCGGGATGGGCGCTGAGGCAATCCCCTCGTTGTGGCCGGTCAGTATCACGATCAGGTCGGGCTGATATTCCAGGATCTCCTGCTCGATGAGAGCCTCGCGAAAGGTGTCGTAGCCGGGCATCCCGCAGTTCGAGACCTCGACCGTCCGTCCAGGCAGGGCCGCCCGCAGCGCTTGTGCGAATTCCCGCTTATCGCCGTCATATTGGAGAAGGCTCCCGATCGAGCCGCCGATCACGAACACGCGGAAGCCGTTCTTCGGCTTCTCCGCGGCGAAAGCGGAGGTCTTGGAGTTCGGGCGCATATTGCGGTAGACGCCCCGGTCGGCGTCGAGCAAGAAGAACGGCTCGGCGATGTCCTCGTAGTAGTACTTCCGGGCGCGCGCCTGCGGCGCCTCCGCCGCGAGGCCCGCCGCCGGCAACGCGGCGCACAAAAGAAGGGCCAAGGCTTCGAATCTACGCATCGATTCCTACAGGGTAGGTCAATTAAACAAGGGCGTCAAGGGAGCGATTCCGCGGCGTTAAAGCCGGTGGTAAACGCCGTTCGCCCCCAAAAATCGGCTAGACTTTCCGCAGCGATGAAACGTCACTTCCCCCCCCAAACACTCGTTGAAGCGCTCGGCCGCCACTTCTTCTTGGGCCGGTCACTCGAGCACCTGCCGGGCCGCTACGGCGTGATCCACGAGCGGGCTCTCCGCGCGACGCTCGCCTCCTATAAAGGCAAGCTCACCCCGGCGCGCCGCGCCGAGCGCGGCCGGATCCTGCGCGTCCTCGGCGAGACGGACGCCGCCATGGCGGAGTTCGACGCGGCGCTCGCCGCCGCCCCGGACCTCGCGGCCGCGCACGCGTGGCGCTGGGAGTTGCGCGCGACGGCCATGCAGGCGTCCAACGCGGACATCGAGCGCGCGGCGGCGCTCGAGCCGAAGAACGGCTGGTGGCGACTCTGGCTGGGCCTGGGCCGCATGGCGAAGGGCGCGCTCAAAGAAGCGGCGGCCGACGCGCGGCAGGCGGCCGTCATGCTCCCGCGAGAGGCCCTGCCCCGCGCCCTCGAGGGCTTGATCCTGTACCGCGACAAGAAGCGCGTCGAGGCGATCGTCGCGCTTGACGAGGCGCTGCGACTCGCGCCCGATTTGGAATGGGCGTGGCGCCTGCGCGGCATCTGCAGGTTCGAGGAGGGCGACCGTGAAGGCTGCCTCTCCGACTGCCTGGCGGCGATGCGCCTCGACGAGAACTGCGGCATGCTGTTCGTGATGCTCGGCCTGCACGCGATCAAGACCGACTCGAGGCAGAGCCTCGACGCGGCGACGCGGCACCTCCAGAAGAACCCCGGCGACTTCTGGACCCATGTCTTCCGCGCCGACGTGCGCCGCGGGCCGGACATTGGCGAGAATCTCGGAGCGCTCGAGGACCTGCGCCGCGCCGTGGAGCTCGCGCCGGACAACGGCCTGGTGTGGGCGTACCTCTCGCGCTGCCAGATCACCTTGGGCGACTTCCGCTCGGCGGCCGCCTCGCTCAAGAAGGCGGTCGCGCTGGAGCCCGGGACGGGCTGGATCCGGGCCTGGAACGGCGAATTCCTGCGGCGCTCCGGCGACCCGGCGGCCGCCGAGAAGTCGCTCGACCTCGCGGTGCGGCTGTCCCCGGGCTACGAGCTCGCCTACGCCTGGCGCGGCAGCGCCCGCCGCCTGCTGCGCAGGCCGAAGGCGGCGCTCGAAGACCTCGACATCGCGATCCGCCTCAAGCCGCACACGGTGGACCTGTGCCTCTTCGAACGCATGCACGCGTATCGAGCGCTCAGCCGCGTCGCGGAAGCGCTCGAGGACATCCAGCGCGCGAGCGCCCTCAATCCCAAATATCTCTGGGAGGCCGAGCCGGAGAGCTTCGCCCGCGGAGTCAAGGAGCTGGACGCGGAGCTCAAACGCTCCCCCTCCAACGCGCTCGCGCATCTGTGGCGCGGGGACATCATGATGCGCATGCGTGACTTCAAGCGCGCGGAGCACGACCTCTCTCAGGCGGCCGCGTGCAAGGGCTGCCCCCCGGAGGCCCTGATCCTTCGCGGTCGCGCGCGCGGCGAGCTCGGCGACTGGAACGGCGCGATCTCCGATTTCAACGCGGTTCTCGCCCACGATCCGGAGTCCTCCTACGCGTACGCCTGGCGCGGGCGCTCGCTGATGCTGCGCGGCCGGCACGCGGGCGCGATCGCAGACTTCGACCGGGCGCTCGCGCGCGAGCCGAACTCGGCCTGGCTCCTGAGCTGGAAAGGCGAGGCGGAGTTCCGGCTCGGGCGGCTCGCCGCCGCGACGACGTCGCTGTCGAAGGCGATCGAGGTTCACGTGCGTTTCGCCGACGCGTTCCTGTGGCGCGGCGCCGTCCGCATGCGCCTCGGAGAGAGGGACGCGGCCATGGCCGACCTGAACCAGTCCCTCGATCTCCGGCCGGGCAACGGGCTCGCCCTGTACTACCGCGGGCTGCTGCACCTTGAGCACGGCTTCGAGGCGGAGGGGCGCGCCGACCTCACGGGCGCTCTCGGGGATCCGGGCCTGCTGTCCTTCGCGGAGCTCCGGAGGATCAGGGGTATCCTGCGCAAGCGTCCCGCGGCCGCGGCGGCGGCCCGGGTGTCGGACGTCGAGAAGGGCAAGGCTCTCCAGGCCGAAGGCCGCCACCCGGAAGCCGCGGCGCTCTACGCGCGGCTGATCGAGAAGTCCCCGCGCGACGCGGAGCTGCGTTCCTATCGCGCCGACGCCCATCGCTGCATGGGCCGCTACGACCTGGCCCTCGAGGACCAGAGCGAAGTGGTCCGCCTTCAGCCGGGCTCGGCCGACGCGCTGGCGAGCCGCGTCGAATCGAGGCGCCATCTCTGGGACTTCGCCGGGGGCTTGAGCGACGCGGACGCCGCGCTCGCGCTCGAGCCCAAGTCGGCCAGCGCGTGGGTCCAGCGCAGCGAGTGCCTGCGCAGCCTCGGCCGCTACGAGGACGCGATCGCCGCGGCGACGAGCGCCGCCGCCTGCGATCCCGCGTGGCCTTGGGCGCTGATCGTGCGCGCGAAGGCCCGCCGCCAGTCGGGAGATTTGGAAGGAGCGCTCAACGACACGCGCGAGGCCGAGCGCGCGGGGCCCGACTCCTACGCGCTGGGCTGGCGCGCCGAGATCCTGCGCAAGGCCGGGCGCCTCGAGGAGAGCCTGAAGGACATGCTCGCCGCCTCCGCCCTGCAGCCGAACAACGCGTGGTTCTTGGCGCTGCTCGGGCAGATCCGCGTCGAGCTCGGCGACGGCGAGACAGGGCTCATCGACCTGCTCAAGGCGATGCGGCTCGACACGCGCTGCTCCTGCGACTACGATTTCCTCGGCGCGCAGGGGCCGCTCGTGGTCGGCGACGAGGCGCTCTGTTGGGTCTACGCGTGGCGCGGCGGCGTGCGGCGCGCGGAGGGTCTGCTCGCCGAGGCGCGCGTCGAGCTCGATCGCGCGCTCGCCCTCGCGCCGGGCTGCTTCTGGATCGTCGCGTGGCACGGCGAGATCCTCCTACGGCAAGGCGAGACCGTCGCCGGGCTCGCCGGGCTGCGGCGCGCGCTCAAGCTCTATCCGCGCTACGCGCAAGCATGGATCTGGACGGGCCAGGCGCTCGTCGAGGCGGGGAAGACCGAGGAGGCCTTGAAGGCCTTCGCGTCCGCGCTCGCCCTGGAGCCGGCCAATGTCTGGGCGCTCATTGGGCGCGCCGTCTGCCTTGAGAAGAGCGGCAAGGTTAAGGAAGCCGCCGCGCTGTACGAACGCGCGCGCGCCATCGCGCCGGCGCTATTTTCCGCGAGCTAAGATTTCATTGCGCGCGGCGGCGAGCCGCGCGCGGTGAGGATCGCCGGCGGCGCCCGTGAGCGCGAGCGCACTTTCGTAGACCTGCAAGGCCTCGGCGGCTTTCCCTTGATGGACGAGGACCGCGCCGAGCGATAGGTGCGCGGGCAGGAAGGACGCGTCCGCCGCGATCGCGCGGCGCAGGTCGGCGGCCGCGACGTCCCACCCGCCGGCGCCCGCCGCGAGCACCGCCTTATCCGTCCAGAGCGGAGCGGAGTCCGGGCGGAGCTTCAGCAGGCGGACGGCCAACGCCGCCGCATCCGCCGTCGAGCCGCGCGCCTGCAGCCTCAGCACGGCCTCCCGCATGGGATCATGAAGGCGCGCGACGCGGCGCGACTCGGGCTC
>Ga0163144_10003509_pt1 | contig 35685 bp, 48 predicted proteins | sample OliLak19BULKMAT1_FD_123175 | JGI IMG/M metagenome (GOLD analysis project Ga0163144, IMG submission 123175) | Freshwater microbial mat bacterial communities from Lake Vanda, McMurdo Dry Valleys, Antarctica - Oligotrophic Lake LV.19.BULKMAT1 | ecosystem: Environmental > Aquatic > Freshwater >...
AAGTATTCCGGCACATTCTCCGCGACCAACCGACGGATTTCTTCCGGCGTCGTATATGCCGTGATTGCCGCCGCTACTTGCGTCCATAGCAACGCTGTTTTCGCCCTCGCTTCACTTTCGGACGGGTCGCGGCGCTCAAACACCATGTTGATATAAGTGGGGAAGATTTGCGTGTTAAACGCTCTCTCGAACATTGAGCGCAGCACTTCCTTCAACCGCCCGCCTTCTTTGTCGTGAGACAACTGCCCTTCATTGCCAGACGACAAATTGCCCGACGTGCGCCGCCAGATCGTGTTTGCATCAATACCCAAGATGAGTGCCCAAGCGTTGGCTTGCATCTCGGTGTATTTTATGTAATCGAACAACTCTGGTGCTTTTGAAAACTCCACGCTTTCGACAGCGACCTGATAGGCAGGGTTGAACCCGTGCAGCACGACCCCCCGACCAAAAATGCCCAACTCATCCTCAGCTTGCCTATCGCGCCAATTGGATTCCACTCTCGCCAACTGCTGCGGCGTCACGTTATTGATTATCGTGACGCCGGGCGGCGGCTTGCCGTCTAGCATCGTCGTGACATACCCCGCCGCGTACATCTGCTGATACACTATCGCAACTGCTCGCGATAAAGCGCACAGCCCGTAACCGATGCGCGCCTCATCCGATGTGGGCATGTCCACAAATTGAATAACCCGCGTGTGGTGAATTTGGTGGTACTTCCCCAATCGGTTATAGTAAATAACCGGAAATTCTGGATCGCCCGTGGGGTAGCAGCGCATACTATCCAGCACGCTGATCCCCGTCACCGCACCCGTAGGCGCGCGCATGGGGTTGCCGGGCGCAATCACTTCTACGAACGCGCCTATATCATGGGTGAGGTAATTCTCGATCACCTTCGACAGGAACTGCGCCCATCCTCTGCCGAAATCAGCGTGAAGCAGCACGTTTTGAAATTTCTGTACCTGATACCGACCTTTGACCGCCCATTTCTCGGACTGGATCGATTTCACCACTTCCGAGACGACGGATTGCCCTAGCCAGTTCCACTCACTCAAGTACAGCGCCCGCAGCGCCCGTTCTCGGTCGCGCGTGCCCCATTGCGGCAACATCGCGGATCGTTTGTAAGTCCCGCCGTAATCAGTACCGCCTAATTGCCCTGAGGTTCCCGCCTTGACCTCAGGAAGGGCTTGTATCGTTTGCTTTCGAAGGACGTCCAAGTCTAAATCTAAAGTGTCACTCACCAAATCCCTCCTAAGCCTCGTCTAACTCGAAATAGTGACGCTAATCCGGTCTGCTGCCATTGACAACGCAACTGCAAGATCGATCTTCAAAGCTTCATTGCGCTTCACGAGTCGCAACCGCTCCCCGTCCGTCTTCGCATTGGCATTGAGGATATGCTCAGTCAAATCCTCACACCCATCCCCGTATTCAATCCGCCGCTCCCGAATCAAGTCTCGCAGTTTTTTGTCCGAGACCAGACGTGGGGTATTTTGCTGGAACGGCATAAACGGCACCACGTTCTGAAGCCGTGTCGCAAGATCGTGCATCTGATAGGGATCGTAGGCTGCCTCCGTGATGTTGTATTCTTCCGACAACCACCGGATGACCCCCTCAGGCGTGTCTATGTCGTTCGGGTCTGCCGGATTGCTGAATTTGATGCTTGTTCCCGGCTTCGCTTGCCACTTCCAAACCCCGCGCACTTCGATCACGTCTTGGTAAATCGGTTGCCGACGCCCTCGCTCTTCTGGCGTCATCCCAATTGCTTCCACCCGCTTGCTGACCATCACGATGCCGAAACAGTCCCCCGTGACCGCCGCATCGATGCCGAGCGTGCAGGAATCGTACTTGCTGAGTGGTTTAAGCACCGCCTTGCAACCATGCCACCAGAGATCGGGAACGAACGCATCGGATGAGCTACTCCACTCATTCAGATGCTGGCGTGCGAAGTCGGTCGGCAGCATTTGCATTTGCATTTGAGCATAATATCCGGGATTGTCGCGTTGCCATGACAAAAACCGCCGCGTGTTCCAGTAGCAGATGGTACTCCCTACCTGATACAACTCCGCTTCAGGGCATTCGGGGATGTGCAACCGATACTCAGGCTGCACGGACATCTCGTACAACCGTTCTAACACGCGGGAAATCCCACGCATTCCGGCGTAACTCTCCACTAATTGAAACGAATCGCCCCAATCTGTGGGCGAGAGTGCCATCTCTGCAAACATCGTTTCATGCTTCGCATCCGTCGCCCCCCATGCCTCCGTCAGCGCAATACAGATCGGCTTCGCCCCCGCTTCACCCGCCCCGTCCACCGCCACCGCGTGAATCTCGGTGCCATTGTCGAGCGTAATGTTGTCCTTCACCCGCGTATACCGATCCTGCATTCGCGGGTTGTTTTTCATGCAGAAGAGGATTGCTGCCATCAACCGCGTGTTCGCTTGCTCTTTGTCGTTCCCCACTACATAGCTATGCCCGTTCCCTCGCCCCCATGATGCCCACAGGACGAGGGCAGCAGCTATCGTCGTCTTGGCGCTCTTCTTGATCGATGAGTATATCCACATCGAGAAACGGTACTTCCCCGTCGCGTCTCGCTGTGTCATATAATTGATCACCGCTACCTGCTCTGGCTCCAATGTCATCAGCACCGCGTCGCCACCGACCTCGATGTACATCTCCGCTTCAATGAAGTCCACAGCCCGATCATACCCAAAGTGCGGCTTCTCAGGTGGCTTTATGCCGAATTGGTCTAAGAAGTCCGTTGCTAACGCTGTTCCTCGCGAATCTGCCCGCGCCATATTCTTCCCTTGAGAGATGTTATCTCACTGTTAAGCGGCGACATTCCTCACCGTCCGCTATAGACAGTTCCGTAAATGCGACCGTTCCTACGATAGTTCCAGAAAAGTATCCCCCCAAAATGTTACGGGAAATTTTTCCTATCCCATACGTGGGGGTACTGCGCTGCTACACAAAATGATTGTATGATTTCAATCGCCTAAAGACGCGCGATTGATGCGCTAAACGAAACACACAATATCTCGCGATGAAACACAAGACGCGCCCGCTAAACGAAACACACATTATCTCGAAACGAAACGCAATATGGGCGCAAGATGCGCACGCAATACCCCGAAACGAAACACGAAAATGGGTGCGAATGATTACTAATGATAATGATGATTATCACAGAGTAATCGCGATTGCCTATTCATCCGATCATAGCACATGTGTTCATGCCTAAGAACATGCGTGCTATAGGTGCCATAGCGCCTAAGACGGGGACATTGCACGCTATGGCACCGCCATTGAACGATAACCGACAATAGGTCTCTATATGGCGGGGTACCCTAGAACGTCGAAATTCGCTACTTTGAGAGAGAGTTAAAGCGCATTGTGGCGCAATGTTGGGCGCACATTGTGGATCGTGTTTGGGACTATCTTGGCTGTGATCGCAGCCCTATCCCCACGCCCAACCCTTTACCCCATGATCGCTATCCTATCCCTCCACTCATCTCGATTAGAACACACTCTCTCAATATCAGAACACAAGATGAGAGTTTTACAGACTTTTACAAAACACTTGACATACGTTTTGCACATCCGTATGATGATGTCATGTTCGGTATGCAACGAATTGCAACACAGAAGACCGGAACGCACATTACAAATTGAGAGCAGCACACACATAGGCGATAGGTATCCAGATCATGGTGATCGCCCTACAGAGCAAACGGCAGTACCACGCACTAGCGACTGTGCGGGGGAACTGGCGGACGTGACAACAGAGAGCATCAATATGATGCGGCACGACAATCTGCAATTCACGGTAGGGGACTCGACGACATAGCGTGATGGGACATTGTTGGTAAAACGACCAATAGACCGGATATGCGTGTGCAAGCTACATACATTAGACAAGGCGATAGGCTAGGCACACAGCCTAGCATCGTATATACGTAGTAAAGCGCGCCCATGCACAGTATGGGCGCGCCATAGTGCGCATATGCACACATACACAATATAAAGGATAAGGCTCATGTCTCAAGCAAGATTATCCCTACTGGACACAATCAAGCGCAAACACGCAGACAATCGATCCATTGCTTATTATGCCGGATTTAGCGATGCCGAAACGCTCGCAATCGATTACGAATTTTGGTTGATCGAAGTTGATCGCCCAATTGGATTGCAGCGTCGGATTGCACAGATCACCATAGCAGATGCTAAGGCGATATGGTTCCTGACAGTTGACCACGCTCTAGCGCATTATATCTTCGCTGTCATCCGACACGCCGAATATCTGGAATCGATTGCTTAATGTGTAGATCGCGCTTAGATACGCAAGATATCTAGGCGCTACTGTACCCATTAGATACGAGGATAAAAGATGATGATCAAGACACTACACGAAGTACAAATTCAGACGGGGCACAAGAATCAGATAGCGCAAAACTCGGTCAACTACGCGGCGCTAAGGCTTGACGCGGCGCAATATAACTATGACCAGCAAGAGCGTTATATAGACAGTCTTTTAGGCGTGCGAGATAGCGCGTTTTTTGTTCATCGATTAGGCAATCTCGCGGCAATGCGCATCGTTATTGACAAGTGCAAGGCGGTGCTAGAGATCGCTATCGCTCAAGCCGAAACAGTCAAAACGCATTGCGCTATTGATCTTGACGCCGCATATGCGCGGCGCGATCAAGCAGCACTGCAAGCCGCGCTGGACGATCAAACCGGTTGGCTCACTGAGTAATGTTTAGTTAGCGCGCCTATCCGCATGGATCGGCGCGCAATGGTAAACATTCCACGCACACACACAAGGGTAAACACGTCTCATGAACATTTTTGACCTAGCGACAATGACCGATGCACAGTTTGATAAACTGGTTTACGATGATCCAGTAGCGCCCATAGCAGTAGCAGTAGCGATTGCCCCAATTGCCCCACTTGCCCCAATTGCCCCAATTGCTTTATATCATCTGCCCGGTATCCGAAACGCGAATGACGCGGCGGATGTAGGGGACTTGACAGAAGCAAGCGATGAGCAAATAGCGTCATGGCTAGAGCGTGCGCTAGCCATTGTGCGCCCATTGATCGCGGCTGCCAACAAGCAGGATCGCGCAACAAAGATCGCAATCGAGATCGTCGGGGTATGGGCGTGGGTGCAAGGCACCGATTTCGCCGATACTGAGTTGCGTAGCGCCCTGAAAATTGCCGGCTTTAGGTGGGCAAGCAAGCGCAAAATGTGGAGTTTTGCGACCGTGCCTAGCGGCGGGCGCGGCAAAAAAGGATATGGCGCGTTATGCGATAAATATGGCGCATATAGCATCGCCGCTGATTGATCGGTTTATCCACACAGTACAGTCTAGCAAGCGATTGCTAGGTTGTGCTGTACTGATAAGCAACCTTAGAAGAGGATAACGAATATGACCGAAACACGGATTACTTTAAAGGAAATTGACACTCAGATCGATCAGTTTAACAATCGCTACAAAATGGAGCCTTGCAAGCTTGCAAGGGCGGGTGCCTACGGATACACCTATGTACAGATGCGCGTTTCTGAGGGCGGCGCGGTGATGCCCGCTGCGTCAGGCACCAAGCGCGATTGTTGGAACGTCATCACTGCCTCCGGGTTTGACCGTGCCATGATTCGCATGGTGACTCGCCTATATAATTATCATCCGTTGACCGTGAACGGCTTGCGCTATAGCCCGTTCGTGTACGCATCACTGGAAGCATACGTCACGTCGATACTCGAGTCCGTCCGATGATTAAAACACGGGTGCAACTTCGGAACGAGGCAGAGCTAAGGCTTGAAGCGGCGCAATATAACTATGATCAGCAATTGATCGACGTGGATAGCTTATTGGGCGTTTGCAATAGCGCATTTTTTGTCAAGCAGCTAGGCAATCTCGCCGCAACGCGCGTCAACCTTGACAATCGCAAGGTAGAGCTTGAGATCGCTATCGCCGATCTCGAATCGGCGCGGCGGACTCGCTGAGTGAGTAGTGTTTAGTTAGCGCGCCGATCCATGCGGATAGGCGCGCAATGGTAAACATTCCACACGCATACACAAGGGTAAACACGTCTCATGTCTCAAGACAAAACGCAAGACCAAGTAGTGATCCAGATCGCTATGTCGGCGATCACCCCATCGTTCGGCAATGACCGGACGATTTTTGATCCTATCGAAATGGCAGAGTTAGCCGCCAACATCAAACAAAATGGTTTGGTATCGCCGATCATCGTGCGCCCATTGCAAGGCGGCGGTTATCAACTAATCGCCGGGGAACGTCGGTATCGCGCGCATATCCTGAATGAAGCAGTAACGATCAGTTGCATCGTCCGGGAACTAACGGACGAACAGTCCGCTATAGTCATGCTGGCAGAGAACACTGCCCGCAGCGACATTGACCCGATTGACGAGGCTAACGCTTTTGCGCGGCGTATGCGCGATTTCGGTTGGACACTCGAAAATACCGCCTTGCAATCCGGTAGGCAGATTGGCTACGTAGCACGGCGGTTAGCATTGCTAAACCTGACAGATACCTTGCAGTTCATGGTTCGCAAAAAGCAATTTGGCGTGGTGTACGCCGAAATCCTAGCTAACGCGGGACTCGACAAGACGCGGCAATTAATCGCGCTGAGACAGTTCAATGCGGCGTCCGCAAAGTCTAACGAGATTTTGACCGAAATCTGCTCGGTCTTGGCAAGCCAGCAAAATCAGGCTGGCATGTTCGATGATCAACTCATGGACGCGGGCGCGCAAACAAAGCAAGAGTTCGTGTGGGTTGCGCCGCCCCTGCCCACGAAAGACACGCCGCCCATCGCAACGGGCGCTAGTCCGTACGAAAACGGTCTAGCACAGATCGCGTTTTGGGAGTCAGCGGCAGAGCAATGGGATGAAAAATACAATCTCAAGAGAGAGAAAAATCTATGCCTCATGGCGGCGGCGGGGGTGCGCGGCATGTTAGAGTTCCTGCCCCGACATAGCACCAAAAACGCACAGCGCGCCACAAAGGGCGAGCAACATTTTATCGTCTATGCCGTGCAGTAAAAAGCATCGAAACCCCGTCAATGGGGTCTGGCTCCGCTTAGAGAGTCACTGACGAGATGTAATAGCCCAATTGGGCAGAAAGCAAATATCATGGACACAAACGCACAAGACCTAATCAACACCGCCGCCGCCGTGTGGTTCGAAGTTGAAGTTGCGGGCAATCTCAAGAACTCGCATCCGCGTTTCTTAGCAAACAAGGTCCCGATGTCCGAGCAAGCGGACTACGGTTTATCGGCAATTGCGCTTTCAGGTCGGGGGGAAACACCTCCTGCATACATTGTGGAAGCAGCGTTTGCGGAGTGGCAAAAACGGTTCGGCGTCTCGCACGCCTCGGAATACAATTCCCTCTTGGTGACGGGAAAACACGACCTCATCCCGCCCGGGATGGCAAAGGAGTGGGGTCGGCAGATGTGCGTTGCGGTTGAGCGACGCAATTACAGTTTCACGGAGGAAGAGTATCAGGCGATGCACGACCTAGATGGCAAAATCGAGGACTTAGCTATCGCTCGTTCGATGGCATGGATTGAGGATGCCGATATGCTCTTAGGCAAAACGGAGTCTCGTTTTGCCTATGTGGAACGGCACTACAGACCCTCCGCATCGACCGCGTTGAAAGCCGAATAAAGCCGTTATCAGCGCGCCGATCCATGAGGATCGGCGCGCTACCCACTTCTACGCAAGTTATCGCCTCAATCGAGGCAGAAAGCAACAAACTCATGACTACTGAAATCAGCATCTCCTTTAGCACTTTTGAAATCATCGTCACCCCAGAGCTCGACGAAGCCGCGATCCGTGCGATTGTCGGCGGGGCAGATGCGTTCGACGCCATCGACGAAATTGCTATCGCCGACCGCGCGGTCGAGATGGCGCGGTGGGGTGGAATGATCACCTCGGAAGGCACAGTAACCGACGCGGATGAAATCGAAACAATTCTCGTTGGGAACGCGCGTGAGGAAATCCAAGATGGCATCGACACGGATGTTGAAGCGTTGATGGCACGGCTTGAGGAAGCCCGCGCCGTAATCGCGCTGCAAGCGCGGTGCGAAAATGCCCTAAATAAAGGGGAAACGTGGGCTTTAAGCGAAGAAGAAATGCGAACTGCATATGAGTTCGGCGAACGAGAATTTCAGTGTGCCGATTTGCGCGGCGCTTATCTTTGGCGCGCATACCTTCGCGAGTCCGACCTTCGCAACGCCGACGTTCGGGGTGCCGACCTCTCGGGCGCCGACCTCTCGGGGGCCAACCTCTCGGGGGCCAACCTCTCGGGGGCCAACCTCTCGGGGGCCAACCTCTCGGGGGCCAACCTTGAGGGGGCTAAATTTAAGGACGCCAAACTTCAGGGTGCGAATTTCGAGGGGGCAACCACCGTCCTCGCCCCGTCCGACGATTTGGGCGAAAGTCCCTTCACGGGCGCAGCCGAACAATCGACCACCAAGTTGAAAGCCGAATAAAACCATTATCAGCGCGCCGATCCTCATGGATCGGCGCGCTACCCACTACCCTGAGCAACTTATCGCCTCAATCGAGGCAGGAAGAACAAAAGCGTGAATACCGAATTCGACATCGCACAAGAACTTATCGAAGCCGCCGCCGCCAAGTCGCGGGCAGCCCTTTATCAAATCGACTGGGGTAGCGGGGTCGATCCCGATCCCGCCACACTGGAAGATCACTTCGACTATGCGGCGGCAGAGGCAGCGGAAGCCGCCGATGACCGACGCCGCGCATTTGAGGACAACCCGCTCGCGGCGGCGCTGGCAGAGACAATCGCGGCTCACGCCGCAGTTGATGCCTACTATGCGGAAAAAAAGGCGGGCGAAACCAAGCAGCCAAGCCTACTAGATATCCTGAACGAGGCTGACGGCGCGCGCCGGAGCGCCGTTGACATCGCCCTCGCAGCGAAAGCCTGTTTTGACGCTGTTCACACGGCGGCGGACGCCGCTATCGACGCGGCGTTAAATTCGGTTTCTGAGGCGCACGAAAATTATAAGCCCTACTACGCGGCGTTCCAAGCCGCCGACACGGCATATGACATCGCCTATCACCGCGAACGGAAGGAGCGAGAGAAGCGCGAACGGCAGGAACAATAGTTAACCATCAGCGCGCCGATCCATGAGGATCGGCGCGCTACCCACTACCCACTACCCTAAAAGTTATCGCCCATTGGGCAGAAGGCAACAAATTTATGAACGTCCCTATCAGTATCGAAATCCTTTCGTTGACCGATCCCGTGATCTCAGTTGGTTTAGCCCGTCTACGCGCCGCTGAGGTCCTCCTTGCGGCGAAAGATATTCTTGAAGCCGCCAGTGCGGTATACGATGTTGCAGTTAAAGCAGGAACCTCTGTTGAATCCCCGGAGTTCGAAGTAATCCAAGACGCAATGTTAGACGCGCGCGATTCGTGGGACGCGGCAATCTCGGCTTACAAATCTGCCGCCGAAGCACACGATTCGGCGGTTCGTAATGAGCATGGATCGCGGCAAGAACAATAGTTAACCATCAGCGCGCCGAACCACAGGGATCGGCGTGCTACCCACTTCTAAGCAAGTTATCACCCCTTAGGGGCAAAAGGAACAAAATCATGACTACTGCAACAATCAACTTGAAAAACGGTCAGAAATTGCTTTTAACGCCGGAAATGTATTCGGTGATAGATTCGCGGCGCAAAGCTATTGGCGATATTCCGGACTTTTTCCCTTGGCGGGGTTGGGATGAAAAAGGGGTGTGGTTCACTGCCAATGTGGACGGCAAAGGGTTTAATAAAGGGTGGTTGCAAATCGATGGTTTCTCTGAACAAGGAGAAGCGCTTGGCTCAGGGTTCTTCCCAATTCATATCGGGATCGGAATGCGACTCGCGTTCCTAGACAAAGCGGTTATTGTCATGGTTGGAGACAGCCCGTACCGATATGTTCCCGGCGTTCCGGTTGAATTAGTAGACCCATAAGGATAGGCGATGCCTGATATTCAAGTTATAAAAATGTCGATAGATCGCGACATTCGGGGAAAGATCGCACTAGATTGGTACTTATCCGGGCGGCTTGACAATCTGCGCACGGAGGTTGCGCAGACGAAACTCATGATGAGAGAACAGGATGAGGCGGTCAAGCGCTATCTCGAAGCGCGCGTGCAAGTCGCCTATCGCGAGCAGTTGGCTAGCGAGAACGCCGCTGCACGCATCCAAGAAGGAATTCAGGAAGCGGAGCGGGCGCAGCGAAAAGCGTTAGACGACGACCGCTTGCGCAAGCAAACAATCGCGCTAAACGCGCTAAACGCGATTCCGCAGACTTTGACCCCTGCCCTGCCCTCGATTGACGATTCGATTATCGATCCGATTGTCGAATTGACGCCAGATCAAGTTCGTATTCAACATCTCGAAGCCGTGATCGGCTTTGCTTTCGAAGCGCTGTGCCGTAAGGATTATTCCGCAACGGCGGAATTCTTAGGAGACGAACTTTGACGGATATTGAGGATATTGAGGACAACGAGCCGGCGATGTCCATACGCTTTGCGTATCCGTTCGTGATGCGTTGGACGAGAGAAAACTATCGCCGCCGCTTCAGTGAGGCGATGCCGTGCCCGGTTCCGTATTCGCGAGTGCGCAGACCAAATGCAAATACCGCATGGGAATATTTCCCCGTGACGCGCACGATGTTCATCGGCTGGTTCTCAGCGATTCAAGGCACAAAGCAAACGCTTGGCATTCCCCGTCTTCAGGCGGTGATGGGCGTGCCATTCGACCGATGGGGAACGCCTATCGAGGAAAAGGCATACACGACGACGAGATACTACCTCTCGACCCGATGGCAGCAACTTGCCGTCGTCCTTGCGACGAATCTGAAAATGTCGAAGGACGGGGTGATGCGACTCCCTAGAGAGCAGAAGGGGTGGATTATCCTTGATAAGGATGCGGTGGGGCGTTTACTCGCTTATGAGGAGAAACACGGCTGGAGCGTGCCTAACAAACGCAAGGTGAAACTCTGAAAGAAGTGTACCACTTGGCGCGCTCAATTGTCAATTTCAGTAGATAATTGGACGCGCATACTGCAAACTATCAACGAAAGAGGAAAAATTGAAGAAATTCACGATGCACCAATGGGGTAAAACAGGAAATCTGGTTTACCGTGAATCGGACGTGACGACAGGACCGTCAACAGTAGTATCAGAGATGGAATTGATTTACGTGCCCTCCTTCGGACGCGGAAAACTGACGACCATTACCCATGAGGCATTTTTGCAGGTGAGTTACATCAAGGAAGACAGCGACGAGCCTTCAACTATCATTCTGCCTTTGCGTGATGTGATTATTTTGCGTGATGCCTTGACAAAGGCTATCGATCTGGAAAACATGCGGAACGGATTAATTGACCAGTTAAACTCGTGATTTTCAAGCAACTTAACACGAAAGAGGATGAAATGGAAAGTTTCGATCTAGCGGTGATACAAAAACGCCGCAAAGAAGCACTAGCTCAAGGGAAAAATTGGACGTTAACCGTCAGCGAGCTGTACGCTGCCTACCAGCTCGGAGAAAAGGAATTTCAGTGTGTCGAGTTTGTCGGTGCCAATTTTCCGCATACCAATTTTCGGAATGTCGATTTTCAGGGTTCCAAATTTCAGGGTTCCAACCTTGAGGGTGCCAACCTTGAGGGTGCCAACCTTGAGGGTGCCAACCTTTTGGGCGCAAACCTTTTGGGCGCAAACCTTCGGGGTGCCAACCTTCGGGGTGCCAACCTTCGGGGTGCCAACCTTCGGGGTGCCAACCTTGAGGGTGCCAACCTTCGGGGTGCCAACCTTGAGGGTGCCAACCTTTTGGGTGCCGACCTTCGGAGTGCCAACCTTCGGCTTGCCAACCTTCGGCTTGCTAGCCTTCGGGGTGCCTACCTTCAGGGTGCCAACTTTGAGGGTGCCAACCTTTTGGGCGCAAACCTTCAGGGTGCTAGCCTTCAGGGTGCTAGCCTTTGGGGTGCGAATCTTTGGGGTGCAAACCTTCAAGATGCCGACCTTCAGGGTGCCAACCTTTGGGTTGCGAATTCAAAACGCGCAAACATCACAAACGCGCGCGCTGCGCTTGGTTCGATTCGGGTGTTGGACACGTCATCTGACAATGATGCGCTCGATGCCGGGATCAACGCTCGTGGGGAGCTTATCTTTTGGTCGGAATTCCAACGATACGCGATTACCACGACCGAACTACGCGCAGAAGTTGCGCAGACGCACGGTGATAGCGCCGCAGGAAACCTTTATCTCATGGCGATTGCCATATTCGAAACGGCGTTCGTGGCGCGCCAACGTCTCAGCGATTTAGGAGGATGAAATGGAAAACGGTTTCGATCTAGCGGCGATGCAAAAACGCCGCGACGATGCACTAGCTCAGGGGGAAAATTGGACGTTAACCGCTAACGAACTGTACTTTGCTTGGCGACTCGGTGAACGGGAATTTCGGAGCGCCATTTTCGAGGGATCGATTCGTCGCGATGCTGATTTTGCGAAGACCGATCTCAGCGGTATCGATCTCAGGTGGGCAAATCTTCGGGGTTCAAGTTTTCACAATGCCAATCTTGAGGGCGCAAAGTTTATCGGCGCGAATCTCCAGTTTGCAAGTCTTACGCGCGTAAATTTTCAGAACGCCGATCTTCGGAACGCCGATCTTTGGAGTGCCGACCTTCGGTTTGCCGACCTTCGGTTTGCAAATCTTGAAGGGGCAAATCTTGGAAGTGCCAACCTTCGGGATGCTGACCTTCGGTTTACAAATGTAAGAGGTGTGGATTTCGCGAGAGCGAAGATCAAAAACGCGCGCGGCGCGATTGGTTCGATTCGGACATTGGGCATGTCATCTGATAGCGACACGCTTGACGCTGGTATCAACGCGCGTGGGGAACTTATCTTTTGGTCGGAGTTCCAAGATGCAATCAACGCAACCGAACTACGCGCAGAAATCGCGCGTGAGTACGGGGATAGTGCCGTAGGAAGCTTTTACCTCATGGCAACCGCCATGTTCGAGGCGTCGTTCGCAGAGCGCCAACGGCTCGCCGATTTAAGGAGATAATAAAGTGGGGAGAAAAACTGGACCAAAATCAAGTATGACATTGGCGGCGGTCGCCGCCAATGTGTCGGAGAAGGAGTTATTGCGGATGTTGCTTCGAAAGCATCTCACGCTAAAGCGGGTTGCAAAGGAATTAGGTATATCGCGTCAGCAGCTCTGGAATTGTTTGCAGAGAACGGGGCTTACCCCGAAGTACAAAGATTGAGGTATCACCATCACCATCAGAGCCACATTCAACTACCAAAAAGGAGCAATACTATGAACCCGACCGATATGTCCGCAAATCCCACCCCCACTCGCGAAGCTTCCCGCGCCGACGCCACCGCCCTGCTCATCCATTACGGCGGAGACGTGATTTCGTCGGGCACTTGGGATGAAGCATTCCCGACCGCCGAAAATCCGCGAACCAATCTTTACATCACCATCGCCGGCGTGTGGATCACCATCATCCCCCGCGAGCGCACCAATGACACTTTTACGTTCGGATTGCGCATAGCACATCCGGCTTCGGGTGTCGTGCTGCTCGACGACACCATGTTTGACGCCCTGCCCGTTGATGGCGACCGCGCGCAAGCGCTACGCAACCTCATCGCCGATTGCGTATCCGCCGTAGCCCACATCGAAGCCCACATCGACGCCCGCGCTGAAGCCCGCGCAAACAGCATGGAAGCGCTCTACCTCGCCAGCGCCAGCGCACAGCGCGCCAGCGCCGCCCAACTCCGCGTCTACGACGCCGCGCAACGAGAGGCATTGCTAAAACGCCGCGTGCGCACTTACGGCGTCCTCTCCGCCTTCGGCATTGACACGTCGGTCGAAAGCTGGCGTGAGACCGAATTCGACTTATCCGACTTATGGGACGCGGGCGAGGGTGCCCTGATTAGCTTTAATCCCTTCTCCAACGCGATTGATGTTATCGAAGGGGTCGAGTTAACCAGCGTCGGCTACGTCGTCGCCCACGAAAACCACCGCCCAACCGTCCAGCAGCAAGCCGCCCTCCTCAAACTCATCCTCGCTGCCCGTGCCAGTGCAGACGCTATCGCCACCAGCCGCATCGCCGCGCCATTGCCATTGCCGCACTACATCATGGATTACTTTCATGACGTGGATCGAGCCGCCGTGTGGCTCAACGAAAATCACGCGCTTGGGTACCGCTTGGCGCATCAGGTGGTAACACAGGGCGAAACAGCATACGGGGACGAAGACCAATTTAGCGCGCCGCACGTGATCATGACCCTTGTTATGACGTTGAGCGGTTAACCACACTCTTACACGCCTATCAGAAAGGACAAGGCGCTACCCTTCCCCCTGCCTAAGGGCGGGGGGGATTGCGCGCCGATTTCAATGGACATTCAAGGCAATAGCGAAGTCGAAACACCGTGACACTTTTCGACCTCTCGCAAGCCAAGCGCTCATACTCGTTGACGCTACCCGTGCCGCCGTCCGTCAACAACTACTACAAGCGAGGCGGTCACGGCGTCTACTTGAGCCAGTCTGTGCTTAACTATCGCCTTCAGGTGATGGCAATTTGTGTGGAGCGGCAGGTCTCCCCACTAGAAGGCGACGTGTATTGCAGCATCTTCGTCTATCGACCCGCACAACGCGGGGACATAGACAACTATTTGAAAGGCTTGTTTGATGCCCTCAACGGTTGGGCGTGGGTCGATGACAGCCAAATCAAAGCAATGGATGTCGGGATTGGTTATGACCGGAAGAATTCAAGATTGGAGATCGATGTATGGACGAAATAGGGCTACTCGCGATACTCGCGAGCGACGAGGCAAATATTCAAACGTTCGAAGATGCGATCTCCATCGGTGCAGAGGAGGTGCGCAGAAGCGAGCTTTCGCGTTGGCGTTATGCGGTGATCGCAAGCCGCTATGACGTGGAGGCGCGTAAGGAGTTCGCCAAGAGCATCGGCGTTGGCAAATCGTACCTTTACGATTGCGTGCAGGTGCTTCGGTTCTTTAGTGTCGAGGCAATTGCTCACTACTACGACGCCGTAGCGCCTGTGACCTACAGCGGTTATCTGAAGGTCATGCGTGCAGTAAGGATGGGCGCTGCGTCCAAAGACAAGGGGATCGAGGAGCAGCGGCAAATGGCGATCCTCTTTATCGAGGAGATGGTCATCGGAAATCTTCAGACGCCTGAGGAAACCACGCGGGCTTTAGCCGAAACGTTCAACGATGGGAAGGTTTCGGGTGATTGCATCATCCTCGCTTACGATGAGACGAGGATGGTATTGTCAGTGTCTGCGACGCTAATCGGCGTTGAAATCGGAACCCCGTACCGCTTTCGGCTTAGCCCTGTGACGCCAGTGGTAGAAGGTCTGTAAAACTTGTTGTACATTTGCGGGAATCGTGCTAGAATTGTTTTTTCAGAGAGGAGAATGATGGACGCTACGCTGGTAAACGTCGAAAAACGCGCGCAGGACTTTGTTGATCGGGAGCGCGCATTGGAAGTGTCGTATCGCGACATCGCGGAGAAGATGGGTGGTGTCGTCAGTTTTACAACCATCGTCAATATTCACAATCGCAATTTTTATATGTCGACAAGGACGAGACGCAAGCTGGCGGCGTGGGCTGCCCTGCAAGAGGAGGATGTAACATGAACGAGTCATTGTATCAGGATATCCTACGGGATATCGTCATGGAACTGAAGGCGGATATTGCGCGTTATGATCAGGTGATCAGCGCGCCAGCACGGTTACAACAGCGCGCGGACGGCGCAACCCTTGACCGCCTTGAAAATGAAGCGGTCTTGGCAAAAGCTGCGGCAGAGAAGATGTTGCTTGGCATTGAGCGCAAGATCGGCGATATGGTGAGCGATCACACCGACAGCGCGCAGGGACGGCGTTTACCTGTCCTCATCTTTGGTCAGTCAGTGTCCTCTTTCTCCAAGCTAGCAGTCATATCGGCGAGTACAGCGATGACGCTTTCGGAATTCCGTCCGAGCTATGTCAGTCCCGTCAATGAGCCGCGCCCGCTTACTGAAGCGGAGTTGTGCTATGCGACCAAACTCGCAGACCGCGTCCTAGAGTTGGGTGACGATCTGCGCGGCAAGGATACTGTGCTAACCGACAGAGCTTTTCGGTTTTGCATCCGACTCATGGCGTCCCCTGCACTCAAGACCATCGACGCGGCTGCGCTCACGCTATCGGACTTCCTTGACAGGGCGACCCGTATCGCTGATGTCAAGGCGATGCAAGCGGTTGAACCGTTCGCTGAGCGCATCACTGAGCGGTTCAAGCAAGGCGATCCTGCTTGGGTTTCGTTTGGCGGCTTTTGCTTGAGTCGCTCACTGCAAGAGTTTGATGATCAACTGGATTCGCTGAGAGACTACCCACCCATCTTCGGGTTCGACGGCGACGACAGCGACTATGACTTATGGGAGGACGACCCAAAATGACCTATAAACGCCATCTCGCGCAGCAAGATCGCCGCCGCGAAGAATTCTTCGACGGCATTGCCCCTAGAATGGGCGGAACGACCGTTAATCGTCCGAAGATAGCGTTGCGCCCCGAAAACGCCACAGTGGGCGAATTTCGTCCACCAGTTACTACTGTCCCCGTCGCGACAGTGGAGGAAGTTGGCGAATGGCTCGCGACTTTAAGGTTCAGTCGGTCGCTGAGCGTTTTCGACTTCAATACGGTGCGCGCAATCGAGACCTTCCCCACGCCAGCGATTGAGCTGTGGATGATGACGGCAACGACCGCGTTGTACCAAGAAGCATTGCTCGAAATGGCGATGATCCTCAATCGCGAGGATGAACAACTTGGCGGACGGGCGCGCGTTTATGTGCCCGGCATTGATGAGGAAATCTAGAAAGGGAGAGTAAGCACATGGAGAAGTTTTACGTTCTTTTGTCGTACACGTCGGACAAGTTCACTTACGAACTTGGCTGCCTGACTGCTGAGGGGTGGGAAATCAAACACATTTATGAGGATGGCGCGGAGTACGATGAGTATTTCTACCGCGCGCTGATGCACCGAAAGCGCGATCCGCGCTCCACATTTGAACACGGGGATGAGACCAGCATTCAAACCCCGTCCTATTTGACATTACCCGAAGGCGCATGGATCGAGTGCATCGAGACTTCTGAGACCGGACGAACGGTGACGATTACGCTCAACGGCATGACGAAACCGACCACGCCGAAGGAACCGACCACGCCGGAGGAACTGCCCAAGTGGAAGGGAGTGTTGGACATCCGTGACGGAAAGGCATCCGACCCGGATGTGTTGGAACTCCTCCGAAACGGATGGACGCTCGCAACGGATGGGTCGAAACCCATCCGAACTAATTGGACGCTCGTGTCGAAGGAGTCGACCGTACCGGAGTATGTTCTTTCAGCACTGGAAGTAATTCGCAAAAGGGGAGCCGTCAACATGCTCCGACGCAATGATGTACTGATCGCGCTGTGGGACGTGAATAGCCATGTCTATTATTGGCTGAAAAGCAATCCAAATCGGTATATGGAAGCCCTGAACGAGATGGACAAGCGCGTAAATAAAAAGCACGACGGCTCTTAAGCCGTCGTGCAGTCACGCCGGAGCGGGCACCCGCGTTTATGTGCCCGGCATTGATGAAGAAATCTAGAAAGGGAGAGTAACCACATGGTACGTTTCAAAATTGTCGAAGGCAGCGATCTAGACTTTGCGCAAGCGCTAGAGAAAGCGACCGCCGAAAACTGGAAGCCTGTTAATTTTTATCAGCCCTATAAGAGTGAGGAAAGCGACCGTCTTCATTACTCCGTACTCATGACCCAAGAACACGATCCCTTGATGACATGGGAGTATTCGGATGAGACGGAAATCAAGACCCCCGATTACCTGACCCTGCCCAACAGTGCATGGATCGAGCAGATTGGCACGTCGCAGGGCGGGCATACCGTTATTCTCGTGATCAGCGGCGTGAGTTGGCGCGCATCCGCTTCGGATGCGCCGACCACGCCGGAGGAGTCAGATGCACTGGAATTCATCCGAGACGGATGGACGCTCGCGTCGGAGGAGCCGACCGTGCCGGAGGATGTCCTTGAAGCGTTGGAATTTGTTCGCGGAAACTCAACCTGCAATATGCTCCAGCGCGATGAGGTATTGGAGGCGTTGCGGTATACGAATGATCACCTTACCGCGCTCTGGTTGGAAAACAATCCAGATCGGTACATGGAAGCCCTGAACGAGATGGGCAAGCGCGTAAATAAAAAACACGGCGACTCTTAAGCCGCCGTGCAGTCACGCCGGAGCGGGTGCCCGCGTTGCCAAACGCCACTCGTTCCGGTCTTATCTTATCGCAAATAAGACAATGAAAGAAGAAAAATCATGACAGAGCAAACGCCGATAACCGAAATTGATGTTCGTGAGCATGTCCGTCAATACGCCGAAGCGCTCACGGAATACACCGACCTTGATGAGCGCTATAAAAATCTCCTCGCCGTGTTCGAGGAAGAACACAAGGAATTGATCGAATCTCGTACCGATGCACGCAAGGTGATGAACCAGTGCGATACAGGTCTGCGCGAAATCGGATTTCAACTCTATACCACTGACCCTCAGGCTTGGAGCGCGCTCAACGATGAGGCTGTAACAGTTGCGTTTCACAACGTCGCCCAATACGACGAGGCTACTCTTTGGAGTGCATTGGTTGCCCGTGCGCCTATTTACCTGAAAGTTAATGACGTGGCGCTCCAAGACCTCGCAAAAGCGGAGGTATCGGCGCGACCGAAATATATCGCCTCCATGCTCATGGTACTGCCTGAATTGACCTTCGCCCGCGTCCCGTTCATCCAGATCAGCGATCCTAAACTGCTCAAGCGCGTGCGGGGGAGTGTTTAATCATGCCGATCACAGGACGGACGGACAGTCATCAGGAGGGTCGGGGCATCCCGATCCTTGCTCGGATTTACAAGGGCGCAGCACGCGACCCGAACAATGAGAGAAAGACACCTGCTGAGTTGCCTTATTTTCGGGTTGAGTGGCAACCAGAAGCGCAAAAGTACGCCGCGACATTCGAGGCGCTGTACGGGGCGCAACCCACTCAGTTTGAAGGTGCCCTCTTGATGGGCGACACCCCTGAACGCGCGTTCGATAACTGGATGGAGGAGTGGGGTAGCGGCGCGAAACTGATCCGGCGCTGCGATGGCACCGTCATTCGTGATGCTTTCAACGGTGCGACTCAACGCACCGAACGCGGGGTAGCCTTGCCTTGCCAGCAGAATGCGGAGTCGCCCTGCGGTTGCAAGCAGGTTGGGCGCTTGCAATTTATCCTTCCTGAGTTCATGCGGCAAACGGGCACAGTCGGCGTCTTCGCACTCGCAACGCACGGGTGGTACGACATTATGAATATCGATGCGACCGTCAAGGATGTCGATGCACTCTACGGCAGCTTGCGCGGGGTGTACTTTACAATCTACCGCAAGCCAGTGGATTTGGCAGTGCCCTACAAGGACAACAAGACCGGTGAAATGAAACGCACCGTGAAGACGTTCCACATGGTGGGACTCCGAGTGCAGGAAGGCTATGTCAACGGCGCGCTGTCATTGCCCGCGCCCAACGATACCCCTCCTCGCCTGATAGACGCGGGCACGGGTGAAATCACGCACCCTGCCCTGCCTGCCGGAGTGCAGGGGTGGAGCAAGGCAGAGGTCACGGCGTGGGTCAATGAGACGACGGTCAAGTTAGGACTTTCCACAACCGAACTATTGCGCGCGCTTGGCGTCACTAAGTTTGGCGACTGGACTGGCACGGCGCAACAAGCGACCGCGCAAGCTAAGTCATGGTTCGACCAGCAATTAGCGATGCCTGAGTAGTCGCGTCGGGCTAGGTCAATTACGACCTAGATAGCATTGATGACGAATTCTAGATTGTGGGAATGTGGAGGATGTTAGATGCCTGCTGCGAAGTACAGCAAAATCAAAGTGTTAGGGGACGTTTATTGTTCCTCGTCCAGTCACCATTACATCGGAGTGGAGTATAACGTCGGCGAACGTCGTTGGCATCGCGAGTACAGTATCAGCACTGACTACATGCTGACAAGTGACGGCATGTACCTAAAGGAGTTTCCGGCGTACTTCATGCGTGAAATCTATGAACAATTGATTGATCATCTGCCGACATGCCGGGTTTACGAATTCGACAGCGACGGCGACGAGCGTTATGACGATCTTCGTTATCACGCCGACGATTGGACAGAGAAGACCATCGGTTGGCTGAAAAAGCAGTTGGGGCAAGAAGGGAGGGAATAAAATGGCGTTGGAAAGCAGCGGTCTCAAAGCCCCATTTCCGTATTTTGGCGGGAAACGCAAAGTCGCGGGGGTGGTGTGGGAGCGGTTCGGGGATGTTAAAAGATATGTCGAACCGTTCTTCGGGTCGGGGGCTGTGCTGTTGGGGCGTCCGGAGTGGCACCTGAGAAGTGATGCCCCGCGATTCGAGTTCGCCAATGATAAGAATGGTTTTGTGGCGAACTTTTGGAGGGCGTTGCAGTGCGAACCGGACACGGTCGCCGCTCATGCTGATTATCCGGTGTTTGAGAACGACAAGCACGCGCGCCATGCGTGGCTCATGAGCCATAAAGCCGATTTGGTGGCAAGGCTGGAAGGCAACCCCGACTACTATGACGCCAAGATCGCGGGCTGGTGGGCGTGGGGGGCGTCGATCAGCATTGGCGGCGGTTGGTGCAATAATGGCGGCGGTTGGGGTGTGGTCGATGAGAAACTGGTGCGGACGCCGGGCGCGCCGAATTCCATCACGAGATCGTTGTGTGACAAAGCCAATGCGGGCATAATACGGTCTTCAAATTCGCCAAGCTATCTATACGACTTGGCGGCGCGCCTGAAAGGGGTCAAGGTGGCGTGCGGGGATTGGACGCGCATCGTCCGTCCGGCAGTCACGACTGGCGCTGAGGATCATGTATCCAAAGCGGGCATTTTTCTCGATCCGCCGTATATACATGAGGAACGGGCAGCGGGGCTATATGCCGAAGATGATGTTAATATCGCGGCGGCGGCGGCGGCGTGGGCGCTTGCCAATGGCGATCACCCTAAGCTTAGGATCGCATATTGCGGTTATGAGGATGGCACAGTCCTGTTTCCGGAGACATGGGAAAAGATTGTATGGTCGGCGAAGGGCGGTTATGGCAATCTCGGCGAGGATTATCAGAATAGGCATCGTGAGACGATTTGGTTCTCGCCGCATTGTTTGAAAGCGCCGGAGCAGTTGGGGATGTTTTGATGCGCGTCGCGCTAGGTCAAACCTTGATCTAGTAATCAAAAAGCGATCCCTCGTGCAAAGTGGGATCGCTTTTTTCCACCAAAAATGCTCAGGGTGTGATAAAATGATAGAATAAAAAACGAGCGTTCGTGTAACCAGCACGAAGCGCCCGCAAAACCGATCTCAAACTCATCAGAGGAGTTCAAGATATTGTCCTATTATACCCTAATCCCCACCCTTTTGGCAACTTGTACCAACAATCCGCCCTACCCTGCCGCATTCCGCGAGCGGGCGATTTTTGTTTACCGATGTGGCGAATTTGCCGATATAGGAGGAGTATCATGATGCATCAAGTTTTCGACCCAAACGACCCCGCGCGCAGCGACGGGGATATCTCGATCCCGCTCACCAAAGGCTATATGACGGTGGTATCACCCGAAGACGCTGATCTGGCGGGCTTCAATTGGTGCGCGCTACTGGGCAAGAATACGGTTTACGGCGTCCGCAACACGCGCTTAAAAAAGGGCGAACCGCGAACAATGCAATATTTGCATCGCGTGATCCTCCAACGCATTCTCGGACGCCCTCTTGAACGTGGTGAATGCGTCGATCATATTGATGGTAATGGATCGAACAACCGTCGCGAAAATCTTCGACTTGCCAGCCATGCCGAAAATAGACGCAACTCGCGCAAGTATGACAATAACACAAGTGGGCATAAAGGTACGTACTGGCGCAAGCGCGAGCTTAAGTGGATGGCACAAATCAGCGTCAACAGGAAGCTTATCTATCTAGGGTATTTTGACGACATCGAAGATGCGGCAGCGGCATATCGCGAAGCTGCTACTAAATATTATGGCGACTTTGCGAATTATGGAGATGGGTCATGAGCGTCAAGTTGCTCTCCTACGTTTTTGACCGTTCAAAACAAACAGGCGTGCGCCTCCTCGTCATGCTGGCGATTGCCGACAGCGCCAACGACGATGGATATTGCTGGCTACGTAAAGCAAAGATCGCGGAAAAGACAAGATTGAGCGCGGATAACCTCCGCCGCTACATCAACCAACTCGCTGAGTCGGGCGAACTGGAGTTATATGACCGGTACCGCGATCTCGCAGAAGGCGCGCGGGCTAGTGAGGTGCATATGAGCAATCTTTATAAGATCATGACTGACGAGAACGCGCAAGTACCGCCGCCTCAAGACTTGATCGGGATCGTAAAAAAGCGCCTTCTCAAGACAGATGGGGAGGGTGGGGATAGATTTACCCCCACCCTCCCCATAGATATAGGGGGACATCCCCCTATATCTACCCCCACCCTCCCCATAGATATAGGGGGACTTGATCCGTCATTAGAACCGTCACTTGATTCGTCTATTAAAAGCATTGCGCCTATCGTCGCGGCTTCACCCTCTTCAAAGAAAAAGCGCAAACCCACCGCGCCTACGGAAGATTCCGCGCCTACGGAAGATCAAAGCAAAAGCAGCAACGACGTAAACGCCATGATCTCGGCATGGTGGGAGTGGGTACCGTTGCGCCCATTGTTGCGAGGCAAGGTAGCAGAGGCTAAAACGCATTTCGCGAACAAGACTATCCGCCAACACGCCGAAAACATCACGAAGCGCGGCATTGGTGCAGCGGATATGGCTCGCTTCCTTGCGGATGTGCGTTTCTCAACGGCGGGGGAGAAATATTTCCACCTTCAAGAGAAGCCGATGGGTTTCACTTACGCCGCCACCATCCTCGAAGAATGGGTGAGCGCCGAACGTGCCAAACGTTGGTATACGTGGGATCAGCCACGCATCACGCCCACACGTCCGGGACTGAGCCTATATGCCACCACCACCATCGAAGAGCTACGCCTCGACCCCGATTTTATCGTGGACGTGCCGGGTCCTTATGTGGCCGCGCAAGAGGCAGCCAACGGGACGCCGGTATTTAACACCGACCCCGATCCTGAACCTGAACCTAGCAATTCAAACGACGCCGCTATTCTAAGAAAATTAGGGATACCTCTATGACACAAAAAGACGTAACACTCGCACCTTTCAGCGAAGAGGCGGAGCAATCCGTCATCGGAGCAATCTTGGTAAATGCCGACAGTTTCCTAGCTATCTCCGCTACGCTGAGAAGCGAGGATTTTTATTTCCTGCGCAACAGCTTTGTGTGGGACGCCTTCATGCGCATCAGCGACCGCAATGAGCGAATCGATTATGTCACTGTGTTGGAGGAGTTGCGCACGGTCAAGCAACTCGATGAGATCGGCGGTTCCAATTACCTGCTGAAGCTGGCGAACAACACGCCAAGTGCTTATCACGCCGAGTCCTATGCGCAAGTTGTCAAGCGCGCGGCGATTCGGCGGCGGATGCTGGCAGCCGCCGATGAGATCAGGATGCTCGCTCGGAATGAGAGCATGACCATTGAGGATGTCCAGATTGCAGCAATTCAACATCTAGACGACGCGGTATCCAACCTGTTCGTAAAATCGCGCTATATGACTGGAGCCGAATCGCTAAGCCACTATGCGGGGCACCTCGATAATTTAATTGAGCGTGCTGCAAAAGGCGAGGCAATTGGCGTGCCGCTTCCGAAGGCGTGGGCGGTGTTGCGCGATAAGGTGCCCGCTATTTATCCGGGCGAGTTTGTCATCGTGTCCGGACAATCAGGCGGCGGCAAAAGCGCTTTCATGGAGCAGTGGTCGGAGGATTGTGCAGCGCAGGGAGTGAGTACCCAATACATCCACACCGAAATGACGCTTGAGCAAATATTTGCGCGACGCACATCCAGAAACACGGGCATTCCGTACTACGTTCTGGCGTCCGGCAATTTAGCGGACGGCATGTACCAGAGAATTATGGAAGCCGAACAGAGAATTAAAGGCTGGATGCCATTTATCGCCTACGAATGGATGCCGGACGTAAGCTTCGCGCTGTTGGCGTCCGAAATGCGGCGCGCTGCCCTGCGTGGCGTCAAAGTGTTCTTCGTGGATCATTTCCAAGACATTCAGACGCTTGTGACTGGCAAGGAAAATCCAGTTCTCGCAGCCGAAAAAGCAGTCACTTGGCTGGCGGGATTTGCCGAAGCACGAGGAGTGAGCGTCATTGTTGCGTCGCAGGAAAACGCGGACGGCGCGACAAAATGGACGAAGAAACCAATCGAGAAGGCGACGATCTGGGTTCAAGTTAAACGCGAACGCCTCAACAGCGAATATGCCTATCAGTACAAAGGCGTTGAAGTACGCGCCAAGCCGGGCGAGGACAGTCCGGTCGCGGAGGTGTTCGTAAACAAAGCGCGTTTCGGGAGAAAAGCGAGATTCCCGATGTGCTATCACGGACCAGCCTTCAAGTGGTTGGACATGACCGAAATCACTCATCAACAGGCGGAGGGCAAGATTATTTCGATAGCGGATATGCAAGCGCGCCAAAAAGCCTCAGCGATGAAAGAGGAATCTCAATGATCATCACGACCGATAAAGAAATGCGTCCTCGCGACGAACACGACCACTACCCGACGCCGACGCCGCTCGTTAAGGCAGCGCTAGAACATGAGCATGTCTATTTCCGTCGACAGGCGCATACATGCCTTGATGTCGGTGCAGGGTCAGGCGTGTGGGGTCAGGCGCTTGCGTCTCTGTATCCGGACATGCACGTAACTGGCATAGACATTCGCGATATTCCCATACCCGTTGCATATGACGAGTGGGTACCCAATACCGACTACCTTTCGTGGACACCAACCCGCGAATACGACGTGGTGATCGGCAACCCCCCGTTCGTGTTCGCTGAGGAGTTTGTCCGGCGAGGGCACGCACAACTGACACAAAACGGCACTATGGTGCTGTTGCTGCGCCTCGCCTTCCTCGAGGGGCAATCGCGGATGGCGGGTCTCTGGAAAGAGTTGCCGCCTGATCATGTTGCCATCTGCGGCGCGCGTCCGTCCTTTACAGGGGATGGCAAGACTGACGCGACCGCCTATGCGGTCTACTACTGGCGTAAATCGAGACGCTATGTCAGCCAACCGAGCTTAAGTTTTCTCGACTGGAAACCCGCGCCGCCGCCGAAAGGCAAGAAACGAGGCAAACGTGAAGCTGAAGTGGTGGTTCCTGCTTAACCTGATCGCAGCCGTCATCGTATGCGGCGCGTTCTTGTGGTCACTTTATTTAATGCCGTATCCGGCACCTGTGTTTTAGGAGAGTGGAAGATGAACGAAGAACAAGAATCGCTTAGGGTTTATCAAGCGCACGCTAAACGACATGAGCAAGCATACCTATCGTTCACGCAAGTGTACGAACTCGAAAACCCGAAACCAAAAGCGCCCGCGATCCATGCTGGCTTGCCTTGGTTAATGCTCCCGTTTCTGGTCATTGCTGTATCGGGCATTGCGTTATCAGCACTGCGCACCGCGCCGATCTTCGCATCTATCGCGCGCCCAATTGTTGGCGAGCAAATGGCGAATTGGGAAGCCGCACTCGCGGTCATTGTCATCGAGTTTACTATGGTCGTTTTGCGGTACGTTATGGTCATCCAGTCTGTACAGGATGGCAAAGAACTACATCTAGCCCGTTGGATGCAAGCTGGCTTCTGGCTTGCATTCGGGGTGGCTGTGGTAGCCAATATCTACTCGTCTGTCGTCCACTTGGAAGCACTCAAAAACATCACAGCGGTTATGGACGTTGTGGTTGCCCTAATCGTTGGCGTGTCCGCTCCTGTGCTGGCGTTTATTTCTGGCGATGTGCTGGCGTCGCTTTACGCGCGCGCCGAGATCGTTCGCAAGCGCATGAGTGGCGAACATCGGGAGTTGCTCGCTGTGTGGAGTGATACGAAAGAGCGCCGATGGTCTGCCCGCCAAAGTAGCTACGGCGTGAAGATACACGTTGATTCTTTGTCTGCAACTCGTCTGTCTGCTCATACAGACAGCGGACAGACACCAGACATACAGACTCGGCAATCCGTTCCTGTCTTGTCTGACCAGACACCAAACAGGCAGACAATCCCCGCCGCGTCTGGCTACAATCGGACGCCGGACGGGCAACGCCGTGTGCTTGATCATCTGGCTGCGAACCGCGCGGATGCTGCGCTCTCTAGTCGAGTGTTGGCAAAAAAGATCGAGGAACAGACAGGGGTGTCTATTGGGCACGATACTGTAGCCAAAGCTTTGAAGTCATGGCGAACAACCAGTCACACAGACAGCAACGACGCATCCTGAAAATGTGGTATAATTGTCTCAACAACTTAAGCGAAACGGCGGTTGCGTTGATATCGCGACCGCCGTTTCTAATGACCTAGAAGGAGCAAACTTCATGGCTACTGTTTCATATTCTAACCCCTCTACTTCCAGCCCACAACCCACCTTTGTCTACTTCATTTCAGCAGGTGCAACACCGATCAAGATCGGCATGTCATACGATCCCATTGAACGCCTCGCAGCCCTCCAAACCGCCCACTATCAAAAGTTGAATCTGCTTTACACGATTGAGTGCAAAGAGCGCGCGCAAGCGTTTGAGTTGGAGTCCGCCTTCCACCGCTGGTACGACGACGTGCATATCCGCAATGAGTGGTTCAATTTAATCCCAAAACAAATCGCGAACGATATTCACCTGTTGACGAAATTGGCACATTCAGTCGTTTCGGCGACGCAGCACATTGCCACCCCCGAACTCGAAAGAATGGAAACCCGTGCGGAAGAACGCATTTTGCGGCGGATCGTCGAGACCGCCTATTCTAAGAACATGAGCGCGCGAGACGTGGCTCGCAATTGGATACTCGCTGCCCGTGAGACCAACCCTGCTGTTATGACGATGAGGACTGACGATCTCTTGGTTCTCATCCAAGCGGGCACCCAACAAAGAATTGGTCGCACTAGCGTCCATAATGCGCGCAGAGACTTAAGTCAAATCGGTCAGGGCGCTCCTGAAACGGATAATCACAACACCGATGGCGCATCCTAGCCCCATCACCGCACCGAACACCTCAAACGTCAAACCTAGTAATTGTAAAAGGCTAACCTTGTGACGACGTATCTCATGACCATTCACAGTTTCGCTGAACTGATCGCGCAACCTGATCGCGCACGCGACATCGGCTTCTACGGAGGCTACCGCATCCTGTACGTGGAACCGTACCCGGATTTCCTGAACATTTACATTGTCACCCTCGATGCGGGCGAAGGCTCTGTTTACATACGCTTGCCCGCCAACACGCTGATCTGTGTGAACCATGCCACACCAGATGACCCCACGTCCGGCACTATGATCAATGAGGATTCATAATGGGACAAACAAATATCGAGTGGGCTACCCACACCATCAACTTCTACGATTGGGCGTGCCGGGCAGTGTCGCCCGGTTGCGATAACTGCTATGCGCGCGCACTTGCTCAGCGCTACGGCAAGGACTTCGACAAAGTTCCCGAGTGGCGCGAGAACGCCGTCAAGGAGTGGATGACCGTGCCATCCGGCAGCGTCGTTTTTATCAACTCCATGTCCGACACTTGGCACGCGGACGTGTCGATTAACGTAATCCAACGCCTCTACGGTCATCTTTCTGCCCGTCCCGACGTGACAGCGCTCGTCCTCACCAAACGCATCGGACGCTGGCGCAAGCACGCCGCCGATGTTCCCGTGCTGCCGAATGTGTGGGCAGGCACATCGATAGAATCGCCAACCTACGCTTTTCGCGCGCGCTACCTCACTGACGTGCCCGCAGCCGGACGCTTCGTTAGCGCCGAGCCGCTCCTCCACGACATCAGCACCGCCCCCGCGCTGACGGCGGCAATTGTCGATCACCGCATCCATTGGGTGATCGTCGGTGCTGAAAGCGGACCAAATCGCCGCGTCTTCAACCCCGACTGGGCGCGCAACTTGCGCGATTTATGCAACCAGAATAGTGCTGCTTTCATGTTCAAGCAAGGCAGCCACTTCAAACCCGGACAGGAGCGCGTCCTAGATGGACGCACTTACGATGGCGTGCCCGATTTCGCCCTCCATGCCGGACAATCCGATCCCGAACCCACGCCAACTACCCAAATGAGGCTTTTTTCATGACCAGTCTACCGTTCACCATCTGTATCGTGGAGGGATGCAATGAGCCGCGCCTCGCTTCGGCGTCCGGTGCCACACTCTATCCACGATGCGAGCAACACATCCGCGCGCAATGGAGCGCAACAGGAGCGCAACGCTACAAAAAGCCGCACGCTCCGAGAAAGAAGGCGGCGGATAGCCAACCCCGCGCACCACGCGCGCCCCGCGTAGCAGCCGAGACACTAATCCTGATTAATCAGGCGAATGGCGAGGTCTTGACTGTCAAAGTCATCAGTCGTGCGGCGCGACACCTCCACGATCTGAATGCGCACACTATTCCAATCCTCGTGCGCGGCGGCGCTTTGGTTGCGGACATAGTTGAGCAGGAGGCTCGCGAGGGATCATGACCGCCACCATTGACGAATTAACAGTGCAAATAAACATGTTTGCAGAACCAAAGAGAAAGCAGAATCGCGTCACAAAGAAACGGCGAAACGTTGGCAGCGTTCTTATGCTTGGCGGCGGGAGGCAGTCTAGCGCGTTGGCTGAGATGACCGTAACAGGCGATCTTGCCCCGTTCGACTTGGTTCTTTTTGCTGATACTCGCGATGAACCAGAGTATGTATACGAGCAAGTTGCATACTTAAAAGGACGGCTGGCGACTATCGGCACGCCATTAGAAACCGTCTATCACCAGAGCGGGGAGGGGCTGATGCAGCACGCAAAAGCAGCGCATCCGCGTTATGCTAAGATGCCGTTCTTTGTTCTTAATCCTGATGGTTCAACCAGTCAATTGCCACGCCAATGTACGAAGGAATTCAAGGTCGATCCATGCGACGCTTACCTGCGAAAGTGGTTAATTGCGCGCGGGCTTGGGAAGGTCAATAAGGCTGGCGCGCATCGTGTTGATTTGGGTGTCTATGTGGACGTTTCGTTCGGCTTCGGAATTGATGAGGCGTATCGCGTTAACCGTAAACCCTTCGCTGTGGGGTGGAAACAAAAAGCATTCCCGCTTTATAACGCGGGAATTAGCACCAAGATGCTTATGCAGTGGTTTGTCGATAAAGGCTTGCCTGTGCCTAAGAAGTCATCTTGTATCCAGTGCCCATATCATGACGATGCGCATTGGTTAGACATGTCTATCAATCGCGTGGCTGAATTTGAGGTCGCGTGTTCTTTTGATGAGTATGCCCGAACCGATGAGGCTAAAGCGCGGCTATTCAGGGGGATTGTAGGGGAATGCTATTTACACCCCTCTGGCTCCCCATTAAGGAGTGTTGATTTCGTTCACTGGAAAACCAAACGGCGCGCAAACCCGTATCAGATCGAACTACTCATCGCGGACCAACCTTCGTGCAGCATGGACGGGTTTAGTTGTGCAAGTTAGCAATTTATCGAATATGCGCGCAATAGGAGGGAACATGATCACCGTTGGTAGTCTTTTCTCAGGCGCGGTCGATGGCATGTCTATCGCCTTCTCCGTCGCTGGTGCTGATGTGCGTTGGCACGTCGAAATCGATGCGTTTAATCGCAGAATACTGGAGAAACATCGTGAACTCTGGAAACACTCAGCCATCCATGCCGATGTTCGAGACGTCGGAATTGCCAATCTCGAACCCGTTGACATCATCGTCGGCGGGTTCCCGTGTCAAGATGTGTCGCTTGCCGGAAGCCGCGCCGGCATGGGCGAAGGCACGCGCTCTGGTCTCTGGTCTGAATTTCGGCGCATCATCAGCGAACTTAAGCCCTCAGTCGTCGTCATTGAAAACGTTCCCGGAATTCTCGCGTCGATCAAGGGGCATAAGCTGGCGATGCGTGTTGGTCGATTACCGTTCATTCATGCGCCCAATGTTCGCGCCCACATCACCCCGCCGCCTCTCTTTGAAGTCGCTCGACAGCTTGCCGAAATGGGGTATGTGGGATCGTGGGGGACTATCAGCGCTGCCGACGCCGGCGCACCCCACCTCCGAAACCGCGTCTTCGTGGTGGGTTACGCCGACCGCATCCGACACAGCCAACCGCGCAACCTCACCAACCCCGTTTCTGACATCGCGCGGGACATTACGCCACTTAAATCTGCAAGGGGGACAATCGTCCATGCGCCTATCGCAGATGGTGAAATCATTTTGGACTACGCCAACGGTTCAAGATTCGAAAAATCTGAGATTGTCGGCATCCAATCTCAATCGGGGGACCTTGGCGGGCGATTTGGCACGCCTCTACCCGACGCCGCGAGCGAAGTCAAACGCCACCAGCGTCGCGTCGCGGATCAAACATGGAGCGACCGACAGCCTACGGGAAGTCCTCAACGCCGGCAGCGCAACAGGGCAAATAAACCCCGCATGGGTGGAAACATTGATGGGATTACCCCCCGGCTGGACGGCTGGCGAGGATACCCCAACCCGCCCGGCTTGCCACCCGCGCCGCATGAACCGCCTCGGTTGGTCACGCCCCCGCCGCCGCTGATCACCAAGCGCATGGCAGCGCTAGGCAATGCGGTGCAATGGACTACTTTTTACCCGATTGCGTGGCATTTAGCCACATTTATGGAGGAAACATCGTGATTTTCGTGCAGGAACCTGAGATAAAAGACAGAAAAAAGACTGAAACACGCCGGATCATCAAGCCGGATGAATACCTTGATTTCAAGCGGGGATCGCCAAACAAAGTTTATAAGGGTGGGGCACGACCTCGCCTCAAGTGGGTTGTAGGGGGCAATTACGCGGCAGTGCCAAAGCGCGGGCAAAAAGCCTTTGGGCGCATTCAGATCGAGAGAATCTGGATCGAGAGCGTCCAAGACATCACCAAAGCGGGCGCTATCGCCGAAGGTGTCGGAAGCGTCGAGGCATACAAGACGCTATGGAATCGCATCAACGGCAAAACCAAAGGCGCGCGATGGGAGGACAACCCAACCGTGTGGGTGATTGAGTTTAAGTATCTAGGGGATGTAAATGTCGGTATCTAGCTTCAAGGCAACACTTTATCCGGTTTAGGGAGATCGTAATGGACGAAGAAGAAGCGAAGAAGAAAGCACAGGGGTCTATGTGGGAAACTGGCGGGTATGATACTCGCAAGATATCTCACGACGGTCGAGTTCCTGCGACATCGGCACTCGGTTCAATCGCGGTATTTACCGACCCGCGATTGCAAGCAATCAGCAGTGGTGACGACATTGAACGCTCGGCGGTAATGCAAGAGAAGCGAGACGCTATTGCCGCAAGAGACAAAGCCAACGAGGAATTGGCGGCGAAATCTTTGCGCATCTGCGATACCTGCGCGCAGGAGAAGTCGTTCGCCGATTTTCAGAACGGCAAACATCGGTGCCGCGCTTGCTGGTCAAAAAATGATCAGTTGCGTTCCAAGTTGGGTAGACTAGCGAAAGTGCTGGCAAAAAAATGAGAATTACGCTTTTAGCATGGGGTACTGATTGACGACGCTCGCCGCGACCCGCGAAAAGCCGCCGCGCTTGCGGAGGCAATGACGAACTATCACCAGAACCGCGCTGACGGGATCGTAACGCGCAATGAACTGACGGCATGGCTGCGCGGGCACTTCGGTGCTAGCTTCCCCTTTGGGCAGATTACAAACGAGGAATACAAAGGATTGTTCGGTCGCGTCGCGTCGCAATTGAAAGCCGAGACGGGCAATAAGAACGCTCGGGACGGCATGACTGCAATCGGATTGAAATTCTTAGACCTCGCGGAAATGACTTGCGTTGCGATGTTCGATGGACGCGAGAGCGTATCACAGCGAGAAGCGTTCGACATCGTGCGTGATGTGTGCAACGCGCTCGGTGTCAGCGTGCGCTCTGTTCAAGACCGCTTGCGCGTTGATCTGGCAACGGGGATGCCGCTGCTCGAAAACGGGGATTTCCGCAACTGATCACTTCTAAATTCTTATTCGCGGCGCGCCCCTACTAGGCAGCGCGCCCACAACACAAAGGACAGTCAAATGACCACGCAAGAAGAAAGCATCAAAGACGTGCAAATCACACAGATCGAACGCTTAGAACGCTGGTGGGCTGCCACCGCGCTTGACGGCACCCGCGTAAATATCTTTCCAGCCAAAGAGAACAAGGCGGGGACGCTCGTCCATTTCGGCGTCGCCGGCTACCGCGAGATCGCAGCAATGGCGGTCGGCGACAAACTTCGATGGAGCAAATCTCCTATCATTGCAACCCTTGAACTGGTGGGCAAGTGGTGGGAAATTGTTGCTGTTGAAGCAAGGGGTGAGGGCGCGCAGCCCGATCAGGCGTGGGTGCCGAACGCGGAGAGTTATCGGCTGGCAATCAAGTATTGGGCGTGGGCGCTGGTCAAACGGCTCAATTCCGATTATGTTATCTTCGACACGGAGACGACGGGGGTTCAGGCGCACGACGCCATTATCAGCGCAGCGCTGCTGTACTGGGACCATAAACCTGATGAGGAGTATCTCGTCCATTACGCGATGGATGTGTTCACTGGCAAACTTCGGAGCTGTGCTGAAAAGGATAACATCCTTTTCAAGCCCTACGATTGGAAGCTTTTAGAGCAGAATAACGGCGCGGCGGCAGTACACGGGATTACTGCCGACATTCTCAAAGAAAATGGTCGCAACTTCGGCGGCGATAACGCTGAGGGGTGGGACATGTCGGCATGGCTTGATTGTCAGTACGTCATTGGCTACAACATCCAGTTTGACCTTGAGAAGGTCGAACGCGAGCTTGCACGCCACGACATGCCGCCCGTGATGCCCCTCTCGACAATCGACGTCATGCCGCACGTCGCGAAGTATATCGGCGTTTGGGACGCACCTCGCGAGCGCTGGCGAAACTGGAAACTGAGCGAGGCTGCGCAAATTATGGGAGTCGATCCAAGTGGCGCGCACAATGCGCTTGCCGACTGTTACATGACGCTCGATCTCATCATTGCAATGGCGCGCGATGTTACGCCGGACGCGAACAAGATGGCTGAAATCATTGCCGAGCGCGGGTCGTAAAAACAGCGGCATTGGGTCGGGCTAAATCAGAGGAAGGAACGGTCGTGGAAAAGGAACTGAAACGCTTTTGGAAAGTGTCCGGCACACTGCAAACAGAAGCCGGCACTTGGCTATTCCGCGAAATTGCCGACGCGCTATATTTTGTCAGTTATAGCACGGATTGGAGCGGTCGCGGCGCTAACGTCACGATTGAAGAGGTGCTGATGTCCGAAGAGCAATTTGTGAACGAGACGAGCGAAGAGGATTGATACGCCGCCAGCGGCATTGGGTCGCTGGCTTACACGAAAGAGGAATCAAAAAGCGCCCCTGTAACCACGATGGTCACAGGGGCGCGTCTATTTTCCGCATGTGCGGAACTTTATTGGACAGCGGTGGGCGGCGGCGCAGTAGTGCCCTCGTCATCTTCGGCGAACAATTCATCCATATACTCGCGAACCTTTACGCGCAATTCATCATCGAAAGTGGTGCCGGGAATGTTTGTCACCTTTTCCAAATAGGCGTAGCCACTCTCGGCTGTAGATTTAATCACCATCTTCGCCAATTCAGGCATTGTCTTATACACACTTCGCAAGAGCGTCCCCGCGCCTATCAGGATTGCCACGATTGCCAGCAAGACAAGCATTAACGCCGTTTCACTGATCCCCATCGCGGGCGGTTGCTGAGGCGGAACAACGATAATCGTTGGCGCTTCCGTCGCTTCCGGTGTCGGCTCTAACGTCGGGGTGAGGGCGACAATCGCAGAAGCGGTCATAAACACTTCATCGACCGCCACCTGTGTCTGCCATGCAGATACGTTAAGAGTTGCCTCCGGCATCGGGGCTTCCGTTGCTTCCGTCGATTCCTGCGCTTTCAGCGGGGGCAGCAGGGTGAACAGCAGGATCAGGCACACCAACAGAAATAGTCGGGACAGGTTCATCTTTTTGCTCCTTGAGAGATAGAATTTCTTGGTAGATACTTTCTAGTTTCCCTTCGATGGCGATTAACCGCACTGACTCCTGCGGGGTGCCGAACGATTCCTGAACAACGCCAAGCGCTGTCTGGACTTTCAGAAATCCGATAAGCAACTCGTCGATCTTGCCTGACAAAGCTTCGAATGCCCCCATCGTTTGTGCTCCTTGCGCCTGAATGTCATCCCCCAACTTATCAATTGCGTCTCGATTGCTTTGCGTAACCGATTGGGCGCTTTCCAGTTGCTTAACCATTGCCGCCATGAGTGTCGTTTGCTCAACAAACGTAGCAGCGGAATTGTTTAGCCCTTTTTGGAAACCATCCAGCACGGCGAGCGTGCTTTCGTCGCGTTCTTCTTGCCGCAACTCTTTAGCTTCTGCGCGCTTAGTCGCTGCTGCCAACGTTTGCTGAGCAAGATTAAATGTTTCCGCGTTCTTGCGATTGGTAATTGCCATTAGGCGAACGATTACGCCAATCCCAAACACTACCAATACCGAAAACAAGGCAGGGTTTTCAAGAAGGCGCTCCAGTATCGAAAGTAAATCAGTCATGCCTCCGCCCCCTTTTCCAATGTGTGCAATTTCTAACCCCCTATCGAATTATGCCTTTCATGGCGCATTCCTGCCCTCATCTTACAGGGGGGCCGATAAGGGCAGGAGTCCGCCATGAAAGCCTTGTTGACAAATTGGCAAGATTGCCATATACTAAATGTGTTCATCTTCCTCATATTTGACAAAGACGCCCTCCACGATAAGGGCGTTTTTGTTTTACCTTACAATGACAGTCCCCTCGATAAGCGCGGGTGTGAGATTCCCACCCGTCAACGCCACTCGCACCCTATACCGCCGAGTGCCTAACTGGAGCGTTGCTGTCTGTGCCCCCGTGAATGAAAACGTCAATACCCATGCGCCCGCGCTGCCCGTCAGCACACCATCGAGAATGACATCCAGTTCGGGAATCTCGAATTTTGGAGTTCCTGTCAACGCCATGGGTGTAGCCGAAGTAACGACTACCGTCTGAGTGGTAATCCCATAGGTCGAACCCGCGAAGAGCGTCACGTTGCCGCCAGTCGTTACTGGACTAGCTACCGTTGCCGCAGCACTCCCGATCAGTGCCAGTTTCGTGCTATTTGCATCCATCTCGATCCGCACTTGCTCAGCAGTCAGAGTGCTGCCCGCCGCCGGCGACACATCAATGACCACAAACGCCGTCTGCGCCGTCGCGTGCGTGACGCGCATCGTCCACGCACCAGTAACATCAAACGTTGTTGCGGTCTTCGCGGCGCTATAAAGCCCGCCGCCCACTTCCGTGACGGTCACGCTGCCGACCGCCGTCACGTTGTCCGGCTTCAACAGCGTGACCGTAAAACTGGTCAGCGCCGTCGCGGGCGTGCCATCAGCGCCGAATGCCACGAATGGAATAATTAACGCATTACCAACTGCTGGCATTATTCC